>Ga0116226_10000241_pt1 | contig 44776 bp, 36 predicted proteins | sample S1TSphfallax_FD_89692 | JGI IMG/M metagenome (GOLD analysis project Ga0116226, IMG submission 89692) | Host-associated microbial communities from peat moss isolated from Minnesota, USA - S1T2_Fa - Sphagnum fallax MG | ecosystem: Host-associated > Plants > Peat moss > Unclassified | place: USA... | reverse complement strand
TAGATTGACGCGAATCCGCGTCAATCTAATGTCTGAATCGCCCTCTAAACCATTGAATTAGAGGCTGATTCAGCTAATAGATTTAATCGCAAAGCGATTCAATCTATTAGCATCAGGCTCTAGTGATTCGTCTTAGTGATTGTTCTTAGTGATTCTTGGAGGCCGCCAGATTGGCGCTCACGAAGTCCCAATTGGCCAGTTTCTCCAGCACCACCGAGACGAAATCGGGGCGGCGGTTCTGATAGTCGAGATAATAGGCATGCTCCCACACATCGACGGTAAACAGCGGCGTCAGGCCATGGGCCAGCGGCGTATCGGCATTGGCGGTTTTGGTGACCACCAGCTTGCCCTTGTCCAAAGCAAGCCAGGCCCAACCGCTGCCGAACTGGGTGGTGGCGGCGGTCTTGAAATCGGCAACGAACTTTTCGAAGCCGCCCAGGTCGCTGTCGATCTTCGACGCCAGCTCGCCGGTCGGGGCGCCGCCGCCACTCGGCTTCATGCTGTGCCAGAAGAAGGTGTGGTTCCACACCTGGGCGCCGTTATTGAACAGACCCGCCTTGGCCGGGTCGCCGGCGGTCTGCTTGATGACGTCCTCGAGCGGCTGATCGGCCAGCGGCGTGTCCTTGGTCAGGTTGTTGTAGTTGGTTACATAAGCCTGATGATGCTTGCCATAGTGAAAAGACAAAGTGTTGGCCGAGATATGCGGCTCCAACGCGTTCAAATCATAGGGCAGGGCTGGAAGCTCAAGGGACATGGGGGGCCTCGTCATGTTCAAGGGAATGTCGCGAATGACGGTGAGAAGATAAGGTCCCTCAGGCGATTTGTGAAGGCGAACACCGCGAAAGATTAAAATTCTTTATTGTACGGAAAATAATTGTAGAAATCCAAAAAGCCGGTGCCGCCATCAACCCTGGCTGGGAGGGTTGCTTGACAGAGGCGGGAATATGGAGTTAGATCTGTTCCAAGCACGGGGCTCGAGCCGAGGCCGTGTGACTTGCCCGACCAATGAGGTGGGCTCTGGTCGTGTCGCTTCTTTTGGAGGATATGGCGATGGTTACGCTGTTCACGAAAAGCCCGTTCCCAGGATAGAGTTCGACTTTTGTTCCCGTTCTTGTTTCGGCAGGAGCGTTGTTTGTCGTACTTCCGAGGAGAATATCATGGCTTCTTTCGTTCATTCTTTGCCCATGCTGTCGGCTGACGGCGGGCTTCCCAAATATTTGCGCGACATTCGCGCCTTCCCCGTCCTGACCGAGGAAGAAGAGTTCATGCTGGCCAAACGGTGGCAGCAGCATGAGGATGTCGATGCCGCGCATCGTCTGGTCACCAGCCACCTCCGTCTGGTGGCAAAGATGGCCGTCGGCTTCCGTCATTACGGCCTGCCGCTCGCCGATCTGATCGGCGAAGGTAATCTCGGCCTGATGCGCGCCGTCAAGAAATTTGATCCTGACAAGGGGTTCCGCCTGGCGACCTATGCCATGTGGTGGATCAAGGCCGCCTTGCATGAATATGTCCTGTCGAGCTGGTCGCTGGTGCGGCTGGGCACTTTGGCGGCGCATAAAAAGCTGTTCTTTAATCTGCGCCGCGTCAAAGCCAAGCTGCAGATCGTCGATTCCGATGGTCTGAAACATGATGACGTCGCCCGGATTGCCACCGAGCTCAATGTGCCGACCAACGAGGTGCTGCTGATGAATCAGCGCCTTGGCGCGCGGGATTCGTCGCTCAACATGCCGGTAACTTCCGAGATCGCTATCGAACGGCAGGACCTGTTGATGGACGAACGTCCCAACCAGGAGGAACTGCTCGGCAATCATGAGGAAGAGGTCTATGGCAACACGCTGTTGGCCGAAGGCTTCAAGGTGCTCGACGCCCGCGAGCGCGAGATCCTCACCGAACGGCGCCTGCGGGAAAACCCGCTGACCCTTGAGCAGCTGGGCGCCCGCTTCGGCGTCAGCCGCGAGCGGGTCCGCCAACTGGAAAACCGCGCTTTCGCCAAGGTTCAGGCGGCGGTGACGGCGGCGGCGAACGGCTGACGTCCGAACGGGACGATGATGCTCCTCGGCGGGATCCTTGCGGGATCCCGCCGGGATCTATTCTGCTCTAACTATCCCGTCGCAGCTTGCTTTCATGCCAATGGCGCAGAGCCAAATTCTCCAGCGTCGACAGCCCCACATGCAACAGAATCCCCATCGCTGACAGCAGCAGCAATGCGGCGAACATGCGTGGCATATTGAGGCGATTGCCGGCTTCGACGATGCGCCAGGCCAGACCGGTCGCCGTGCCGCTGCCGGCGACGAATTCGGCGACAATGGCACCGATCAGGGCCAGTCCGCCCGCCACTTTCATCCCCGAGAGCATGAAGGGCAGGGCCGATGGCAGTTCCAGGCGGGTGAAGATCTGCCAGCGCGTCGCGCCATAGAGGCGAAACAGATTGCGCAACCCATAGTCCACCGACCGGAACCCCAACAGGCTCGAGGACAGCACTGGGAAAAAGGCCACCAGGGTGGCGAGGATGAACAGCGCGGCCCAGGCATTGTCGAGCCCCACCCACAGGATGATCAGGGGCGCGATGGCGACCACCGGGGTCACCTGCAGGATTATTGCATAGGGCATCAGCGCCCGTTCGGCGAGGCGGGAGTGGGCAAACAGGCAGGCCAGCAGGACGCCCGCAAAACTGGCCAGCAGGAAGGCGCCTATGGTGATCTCCAGGGTGAAGAAAAGCGAGCCCAGCAAGGACGGGAAATCCTCGATCAGGCTGGTCACGATCGCACTGGGCGGCGGCAGAACAAACAGCGGCACTTTGAGCCAGCGGACGGAAATTTCCCAGGCCGTGAGAAACAGCAGTCCGACCAGGAGGGGCAGCAGGCTGTCGAGCTTTTTCATGACGTCGCCGCCTTGGCGTGGCGCAACGCGTCGAGCAGTTCGCCGCACCAGGCGGCATAGCTCGGTCGTGAGCGGAATTCCGGTTGGCGCGGCGCGGGTTCGTCGATACGGACCTCCGCCGTGACCCGCCCAGGCCGCGGCGCCATGACCACGACGCGCTGCGACATGAAGACGCTTTCGGTGATGCTGTGGGTGACGAACAGGACGCTGAAACGCTGTTCCTGCCACAGCGCAAGCAATTGCTCGATCAGGTCGAAGCGGGTGATTTCGTCAAGCGCGGCGAAGGGCTCGTCGAGCAGCAGCAGCGACGGTCGCATCGCCATGGCCCGCGCGATCGAGGCACGCATCTTCATGCCGCCTGACAATTGGCGCGGATAGGCGTCCGCGAAACCCGCCAGACCGACCTTGGCGAGCGCGTCGTCGACGGTCGCCGCCTTGCCGGCGAGCGACAAGGGCAGAGCGACATTATCGCGAATCGTCGCCCACGGCATCAGGGTTGGCTCCTGGAAAACAAAGCCGATCTGGTCGCGCCCGCCGTCCGGCCACGCGATGCTGCCCGCGCTCGGCTCGGACAATCCGGCGACAAGGCTCAATACCGTGCTCTTGCCGCAACCTGATGGCCCGATCAGGCTGACGAATTCACCGGGCCGCAGGGTCAGCGAAAAATCCTCGAGCGCAACGAAACCATTGGCGAAACGCTTGGATATTCGGTCCAGAACAATTGGCTTCACGTCTGCGCCGGCCGAGTCCAGCATAGTCTCATCACATTACCCCCGCGTTAGCTGCTCATCATGACGGAGATGGGGAAAAAGAAAAGCCGCGACAAGGGTTAACTTGTCGCGGCCTGGTTCCGTCACGCCTGATCAGAATTTAGCACTGATCGTCCCGAAGAAGGCGCGCGGGGCGCCGACCTGCAGCGTATCGCTGTCATTCACCAGAGGAAATCCGGTGGTGCCGATGGTCGAAATATAGATCTCGTTGAACAGGTTGGTCACGTTGAACTGGAAGCGGACATCCTGCAGCCTAGGAATGTCCGTCAGATCATAGCCGACGGTCAAATCAAAGGTCTTGTAAGACGGCACCGACTGGCTGTTGGTGTAGGTGAAATAACGCTTGCCCATATAGGTCATCGACAGGTCGCCATAGAAACCGCCCCGATGATAGCTGATCTGCGCTTTGTCGGTGAGATCGGGGGTATCGATCACCGTCTTTCCCGACAGATTATAGACCACGCCGCCGGTGGTCAGATTGTTGTTATAGGTCGAGCGGTTGTAGGACAGGCCGTCATACAGGCTGAGACCGGGCAGGAGCTTGGCGGTGCCGGAAATTTCCGCGCCATTGGTGCTGACGCCGCCTTCATTCGCGTAGCCCGACGCGCAGCCGACGATGGCCGGACAATTCTGGATGCTGACCAGCCGATTGGAGAAGTCGACGTGATAGCCGGTGGCGGTCGCCGAGAAAGCGCCGCGGGTCATGCGGTAGCCGGCCTCTTCCGTCCAGGAGGTCTCCGGATGGAGATTGAGGTTATCGAAGGTGGACTGCGCCGTCTGAAACGGGGTCAGGCCGTTCGCCGATTGATAGCTGCGCATATTCTTCGCCACATCGGCGAAAAACTCATCCTCGGGGGTCACTTTCCACGACGCGCCGATCTGCGGCAGGAAACCGTCCGCAGCGGTCAGTTTGCCGTTGGCGAAGGATTGAAAACCGCCCAGCTGATTGGCGGTGATCTCGGTGCTGACCCCCTTGAATCCGGCATTGGCGGTGATGCCATTGCCGAAATCATAGCTGTCCTGCAGATATCCTTGGATGACTGTCACGTCATAGCGGGTGTCGAACGCGGTCAATTCCGGCGCGGTGCGCGGCAAGGCCAGGGTGTTGGGGGGCGTCGTCAACGAGATGTTGTAGTAGTTCTGGAAATTGTGGTTCACGTCATTTTCGAACCAGATGCCGCCGGTGACGGTATTGTTCCTGATCCCGGTCCAGGTCAGGTCAGAGGTCACGCCTTCGCGCTGGATCTTGTAACCGCTTTCGCGCTCGGATCCGGGGGCGCCGGTCGCGAAAGACGGCACATAGGGGGTGACCCAGATACCGCCGCCATGATCGGCGTGACCATAGGCGGTTGTCTTGACGCTGAGGTCATCGCCGAGGGTGCTGTCCAGGGTCACTCCACCCAGACTGTCGATGCGGATGCCCGACGAACCGCCATAGGAGACGTCGAAGGGGTCGTTGGTCAGGGTTTCACCATGGGTAAAATATTGCGCATAGGGCTGACCGGCTGACGCTGCCTGATACCCCTTGGCCGCCTGGATGAAGCTGTTGTAATTGGCGTAGTTGGTGACGTTGTAACCCAGCGTCTTGATATAGTTGAGGCTGAGGTCCTGGTAGTCATTTTCACGACGATCGGAATAATTGAAGAAAGCCGTCAGGGTGTTGTTGTCGCCGATCGGTTGGACGATCTTGCTGTTGATTTGCCAATAGCGCTGCGGGAAGTCGCCCTTCCAGGTCAGCGAGCGGTCATAATCGGCCGAAACGGTGAATTTCGTGCCGGTCGGCAACAGGCCGCTGTCGAAGCGGGCATAGCTACGCTCGGTGTCAAAACTGCCGGTCGACTCGGAAATTGTGCCGCCCATTTTGTCGGCAGGCGCCGATGAGAAGAATTGTACGGTGCCGCCCAGATTGCTGTTCGACGCCGTGCCGAGCGATCCGGCGCCCTGGCTTATGCTGACTTTGTCGATATTCTCGTCGATGATGGCGCGGCTGATATGTAGACCGTTCCAGCCGCCATAGGACATGTCGCCAAGCGGAATGCCGTCCAGCGTGAAGCCGAGCTGGTTCTGATTGAAGCCGCGTACCGAAATGCGGGTCGACCATTCATAGGAGCCGAAACTATCCGAGCCCGTGAAATTCACGCCCGGCAGCAGGGCGATTTCCTTGATCGGCGAGGTGCCGGGCGCTGCTTCGAGCAGCGCTTCATTGTCGATCGACTGGATCTGACGGCTCGACCCGCTGGTAATGATGGTGATGGTTTCCAGACTGTCGGCTGAGTCGGCCAGGGCCACCTGTTGCGGCGTGGCGGTTTGCTGCGCATGAGCACCGCCTGCGGTAACCAGCATGAGGCAAGCCACCGAGGCGCCTTGCTTCAAAAAAGACTTCAACATCGCGTTGATCCTCAAAAAGGGTAAAACGCGTCAACCCACCATCGGATGCGTATTACCTGCATCTACGACGACAATTTCACAACATGCTGTCTTGATGTTGCTGCAGGCTGAGCGGCGTTGCCGAGTATCGGCTGCGCTTTTATAGGGAGGATCGAAGACGGTTTAATTGCAGCTTTATGAAACTTTTGTGTAAAGCCCGGCGTTCAGACTTTAATCACAGTGAATTTCCGTGTCCTGTTGCCGTAATGCAACAATTCCGTTCAGGACGCTCGTTCCGCCAGCGGGGCGGGCAGACCGAAGCTCAGGCCGCGGAACGCCACTTTATTGTCGTCGGCGGCATTTCCACGCATCGGATGACCGAGCATCACCGACGGCGTCTTGCTGTAAAGTCGATAAACGATCTGCGGCAACCAGCAGCGCTCGGTGGGGACGCTTTGGGCGACGCTGCGATAATCGGCCTCGGAGGCGAAAAAATGGGCGTCGCCGCCATGGACGGCGCCATCGAGAACGATGGCCAAGGGGTGGCCGGGATGCCGCAGAAATTCGATGGCGGGCCGTGCGGCGAGCTTATTGTCGCGGCGCTCGATCAGCACGACGCGCGGGACGGCGCTGGCGAATATTTGCCGGACGAACGCCGCCACGGCGCGAGAGATCCCCTCCGGTCCGAGATCGGGCGATACACTGTGATCGAAAGCCTGACCGATCAGGGTGACGATCGCGCTCTTCAGGTGGTCGCGCGGTTCCGGTTGGCCAGGCACCGGTTCTCCAGCAAAGGATCGCAATATCGGCGCTGTGAAACTGTCGATCGCCTGGTTGAAATCCTTTTCGCTCGAAAAAAAGAATCCATAGCCGCTCTTATCGGGTCGTCTCAGAAAGACCGCTGCGGGAAATCGGGCCAATGCACCAGCCATGCTGCCTCCATCATTCTGTTTGAACGACAGGGTAGCGCAGGGAAGATTAATATTATATTGGCGGTTGGAAGTGGCGGGAATGACGGGGCTCGAACCCGCGACCTTCGGCGTGACAGGCCGACGCTCTAACCAACTGAGCTACATCCCCATTCCCCCCCAGCGTGACCTGCAGGGCGGGAGCGGTCGTATAGCAGAGGGCTATGAGCGGAGCAAGGGATTATTCCGCTTTGATGCGCTGGTAACACAGCATCAATTCGGCCAACTGGTGGCGGTCGATCACCTTGGCGCCGTCGGCGATCGCCTGGTCGCGCCGCGCGCGAGACAGATCATAATGGGGGATCCGATCCTGCTGGAACAGTTCCGGCCCCAGCCCCAAACGCCGCGCCATGTCATGCAACTCCGGGAGAGTATCGGCCAGCAGGTGGCAAAGAGTCAGGCCGCCATAGCGCGTGCGCAGCTTGTTGACATAAACGGACATGGTCTATCACTACCATGCCGAGCCGAGCTTTGTCATCGTCGTGGGCTTGACAGCTGGCCTCCACCGAGCCCTAGATGGTATCGAAAAAAAGGGGAGGACGCGATGGGTGACGTGATCAACCTGAACCGTTTTCGCAAGGCGCGCGACAAGAACGAAAAGACCCGCCAAGCCGAGGAAAATCGCCGGACCCATGGGCGCGACAAAGCCGAAAAGCAGCGTCAGGCCCTTGAGAAGGAAAGCGCCGATCGCGATCTCGACGGCAAGAAGCTCACTTGATCCAGAAAGGCGGCAGCTTTTCCATCGCATGCCAGCCTTCCCAGGCTTGATCGAGCAGGTCGGCGACCCGATGCTGATGCCAGCCGGCGATCTGCCCTGCCGCCCAGCCGAGTTCCGCCTGGCCGGACGACAGGACGATCTGCTGCAGGCTGTGACGCGCCGTGGCGATGTCGTTGAGACGCCCCAGGCGATCCTGCAGCGCCGCCAATTGCGCGGAAAATTTTTGTGATCGGCCATCGGCCAACACACCGCTGAAAAAATCGAGGGCGTAGCGCAGCTTCTTCACTTCGATGCGGCAGGCGTGGCGAGCGGTCTCGTCGAGCGCATGAAAATGCATCATCCGCTTACGAACCTGGCGATAGCGGCGGGTCAGAGTGGCCAGGGCAAGACTCCGGAGCGGCATATCTCTGAGCGGATGGTCATGCCCGACCTCTTCGATCCAACAGGCCAGGCGCAGCAGACATTGCGTGAAGCGCGGCGTTTTCAGCTGCTCCCGCATGGCACTGCGGGCTTCCTGACGCCGCCGCCCGATCTCTCCGATCAGGGCCGCGTAGCCCGGCTCGCCATGATAAAGCCGTTCCAGCGGCAGGATGATGTCGGCCAGCAAGACGTCATTGTCGCGCGCCGCTCCTAAACACTGCTGCATCCAGCGCAATTCGCCCCGCACCGCTTCGCTCTCGGGATCATTGAGTAGAGGCTTGAACAGCGACAGCGCCGAGCGCAGTCGGCGCAAGGCGACCCGGGCCTGATGGACTGCTTCCGGGTCACCATTGTCGAGCAGACAGGCTTGATTGGCCAGCAGATGGGCAAGACCCGCACGGCCGATCAATCTGAGCGCCTGCCGATTGGCGCAATCAGGCGGCAGGGGGGGAGGCTTTGCTTTTACCGCCTTGCGGGCGCCCGGCCGCAACGCATCATGGGCAGCGTCCCAGGCCTGACCGGATGTCAAGCGCAAGGGCAGCGTCTCGGCCAGGGCGCGCAGCAGCGCGGCGAGGGGCGCACCATGCCCCTGCAGCAGGTGAAAGGAGATCTGGCAGAAAGCGGTGGCGGGACCCTCACGGTCGGGCGTCGGCCACAAATCCCCCCGCTCGATGTGCATCTCCGCTTGCCAATGATTGCCGCCAATCAGACAGAATGAGCGGGTGAGGCGATAGCGAAAGCGGGGCTGCAAGGCAATTTGCGGCAGTTCGGGCAAGGGCGCCGGCGCGATTTCCAGTCTGTCGGTGGAGCGATTCTGCGCGGCAGCTTTGCCGTCGCCGCGGCGGATCACCTCGACGACACGCTTTCCTTTACGGATCACTGTTACGCTGATTCCGCGCTTCTGCAGCGCCAAATCTTCGCTGTCGAACAGGATGCCTTGCTCGATCTGGCTGGTGGTGCGACCCAGTCGACAGGATTTCAGGATCGGCTGGGCGCGAAAGCGCGACAACAGGGACGGATCAAGCGTGACAAACAATTCCATGGAGTGCCCTTGCCTTCGACTGTCACTATACTCTGGAACGAAGAAAGGCAAAGCGCCTGATTGCGGCGTCTCCCGCGTACAACAAGCGGGTCACCAGGGGAGAAAGCGTGCTTAAGATCAATCTGCTGGGGATCCCCCTGACGCTTGCCTTCCTCTCGGGATGCGCGCAGGTCGTCTCGGGGGACACCGAGGACATCCTGGTCGAGACCCAGCCGAAGAGCGGCGCGCAATGCGTCTTGCAGAATGGCCGCGGCAGCTGGGCTCTGCTGGCGACCCCTGCGAACGTCACGCTCTTGCGCTCTACCACGCCCTTGACCATTTCCTGCCGCACCGCCGACGGCTGGATCGGCAGCATGACGGCCGACTCCAAGATCAGCACTCTTGCCTATGCCGATGCGGTTACCCTGGTCGGTGGCGCCATCGACACTCAATCGGGCGCCGCTTTCGACTATCCCGAGCGGGTAAGCCTTACCCTGCAGCCTCCCCCTGACGCCGGCAAGCCGCGCTCGGTCTTCGGGTCCGACGGCGGGCGCGGAATCGCCGCACCGCTCGACGCCGCCGCTGATCGGGCACGCGGCATTGATGACAATATCGCCACCCGTTTTCAGACTCTGCGGGTCCTGCTGGACGAGGGGCTGATCACCGCCGAGGAATATAACAGCCGGCGGGGCGCCAATATTGGCGCGCTGCTGCGCTACAGCATGGTCGCGCCAGCGCGGGACCTTGGCCGGCCGGCGCCGCCGCCGGCGGAATTGGTGGCGCGGTTGAAATATCTCGCCTCCGCCTATGCCGACCATAGCATTACCGCCGCGGAACAGGCCGCCGAACGGGCCACGATCCTCGATGGTTTATTGCCGGTGCAATCAATCAAGCGCGCCGATCCGCCGCCGCCGATCCGCGATTCGCTGCAACTTGCCGCGGAGATCGGTCGTATTGAACGGCTGCGCACGGCCATGGTGATCACCGAGAAGGAAGCGGCGGCCGAGCGGGTCAAAGTGACGCAATTGCTTGATAGCGCCATTGCCGCTGACGAAACGGCGCAAAGGGCGGCGTCGGGGGTGACCCAGGCGACCCCCTTGGCGGCCGGCTCGGGGGTTGGCATCGCCCTCAACACCTTCAGCAGCGAGGCGCAGGCCAAACACGCATGGACCGCCCTCCAGAAGGCCCACCCTGCCGATTTGCGCGGACTGCGTCTCAGTCTCCGTAAAGTGCCGCGTCCGCATCGACCGTCGCATTATCGCATCACTGCCGGGCCGGTCGCCGATTACGCCACGGCAACGGCGCTATGCAACTCTTTGGCTCGTGCGGGCACGACATGCGAGGCGACCAGCTTCACCGACTGAGGTTCAAGCATTGTGCCGCGCTGATGGCGGAAGATCTGGTACAGTGTCCGCTATCATAGTGGCAGCGCTGCAGGACCAAGATGGACGACGAACGCTATGGCTGGCTCAGTAAATTCCGCTCCCTGCGTGGTCTGTGGCGCGACGTCGCCCAGACCATCGGCAGCAGCCTTGGCGTGGCGTCGCGCTTAGATGGCGACTTGCCTCCCAATGATGCGGAATTACTGCGCGAAGAAATGCGCCAATGCCTCCAGGCGCGCGGTGGCGAAATGTCGGCGCGCGGCCGGGCGGCGCATTTAGGGCAGGCCTATCTCGATCTGACGGCGACCGGCCGGCGCAATTTTCTGCGTTTGCTGGCGGAAGACTTTGACAGCGATCCAAATGAGGTCGATCAGGCGATGCGCGAGGTTGGCGCCGCCACCGACCGGCCGGCCCGGCTGCGCGCCGAGAGACGGTTGAAGCAATCTCTGGAGTCGCCGCGGGTCCGCCTGCTGACCCAATTCACAACTCTGCCGGATGGGGTAAAATTTCTTGTCGATTTGCGCGCCGAGCTGGTTGCGCTGGCCAAGACCGACCCCACCCTCGCGGGATTGGCCGACGAGCTGCGCGCCTTGCTGGCCGGCTGGTTCGATGTGGGATTTCTCGAACTGCAGCGCATGACCTGGCGTTCGCCGGCGCTGCTCTTGGAAAAAATAATTGCCTATGAGGCGGTGCACGCCATCCAGGGCTGGCCCGATCTCAAAAACCGGCTCGACTCCGATCGTCGGCTCTATGCTTTTTTTCATCCGCGCATGCCCGATGAACCGCTCATCTTCATCGAGGTTGCCCTGACCCGCGGCCTTTCCGACAATATCCAAAGAGTGCTCGACGAGCAGGCGCCGGTGGAGGACGCCGGCCGCGCCGATACCGCCATTTTCTATTCGATCAACAATGCCCAACGGGGCTTGGACGGGATTTCCTTTGGGAATTTCCTGATCAAGAAGGTGGTCGATGACCTCAGCCACGAATTTCCCAACCTGAAGACCTTCGCCACCTTATCGCCGGTTCCCGGTCTGCGCGCCTGGGCCGAACGGCATGGATTGATCGGCGAACTTGACAGCGCCGACGACCTGCAACTAACCCGCCTCACAGCGCGCTATCTGACGGAAATCAGCCCGGAGAGGGGACGAGTCCGCGATCCGGTGGCGCATTTCCACCTATCGAATGGGGCGCGGCTGGAACGGATCAATCTCCGCGCCGACACCTCCGCGCGCGGCCAACTCCTGTCGGCCGGGGTGATGGTCAATTATCTGTATAAACTGTCCGACATCGAGGCCAATCACGAGGCCTACAGCGGCCTCGGCCGGGTGGCGATGGCCTCACCCATCAAAGCATTGCTCAAGGGCTAGGACGTCGAAGCGAAGCCCAGCCGCCGGTGCCGGCGCCCGGCGTTTGAGGGCTATTAAACACTATCACCCTTCGAAAAGCTCATGCTATAGAAACCGGCTTCGACCGGCCGGGGTGAGTTTCGGCTGCAGCGCGCGGGCGTGGTGGAACTGGTAGACACACTGGATTTAGGTTCCAGCGGCGCAAGCCATGGGGGTTCGAGTCCCTTCGCCCGCACCATGCGTCAGACTGAGCACCGGGCAATAACGGCGACTTCCCTGAGACGAGAGGGGTTGCTTATGCCGCGCCCCTGGTCGATATAGATTTGTTATAAGAGAGCAGAGAGCAGGATGCACGTCACCAGAACCAACACCGAAGGGCTGACCCAGCACTTCAAGGTCGTCATTCCGGCGGGTCAGATCGCCAGCCAGATGGATCACCGTCTGACGGAAGTGGGCCGCACCGTAAGGATACCGGGCTTCCGTCCGGGCAAGGTGCCGATGGGCATCCTGCGCAAGAAATATGGCCCGTCGGTGATGGGCGAGGTGGTCGAAGAGGCCGTCAATGATGGCGCCCGCAAGGCGATCAGCGATCATGATTTGCGCCCGGCTCTGCGTCCGGAAATCGCCATCACCTCTTTCACCGAAGGGGGTGATCTGGAATTCACCGTGCAGGTCGAGATCCTGCCCGAGGTCAAGGTCGGCGATCTGTCGGCTCTCTCCCTGGAACGTCCGGTCGCCCCGGTGGACGATGCGGTGGTGCAGGAGGCCCTGGCCCGTATCGCCGAGCGGCGCGAGACCACGGAGGACGCTGCGAAGAGCTATAAGGCAAAATCGGGTGACATGGTCGAGATCGACTTCGAAGGCTCGGTCGAAGGCGTACCCTTCGAGGGCGGCAAAGCCGAAGGATATGGGCTGAAGCTCGGCTCCAACAGCTTTATTCCCGGCTTCGAAGAGCAGCTGATCGGCGTGCGGACCGGCGATCAGACCACCGTCAAGGTGACCTTCCCGGCTGACTATGGTGCTGACCAACTGGCCGGCAAGGATGCCGAATTCGCAGTCACGGTTAAGCAGGTGAAGAAAATCAAACCGGCCGCCCTTGACGACGAGCTTGCGAAAAGCCTCGGCCTCGAGACTCTGGCGGCATTGACCTCGTCGGTCAAAGACGAGATCGCCAAGGACTACGCCCAGATGTCGCGCGCCCATCTCAAGCGGCATTTGCTCGACGCGCTGTCGGACACCCATCTGTTCGAGGTGCCGGCCGGAATGGTGACCTTGGAATTCGATGCCATCTGGAAGCAGGTCGAGGAGGACCGCAAGGCCGGACGGGTCGACCCGTCCGATGAAGGCAAAAGCGACGATGAGTTGAAGAGCGAATATCGCGCCATCGCCGAACGCCGCGTGCGCTTGGGTTTGCTGCTGTCGGAAGTCGGCCGCAAGAACAATATTGCGATCAGCCAGGACGATCTTAACCGGGCGGTCATGACTGAGGCGCGTAATTACCCTGGTCAAGAGCATCTGGTGATCCAGTATTACCAGAAGAACGCCGAGGCCAAGGAAGCGCTGCGCGCCCCGATCTTCGAAGAAAAGGTGGTCGATTTCATCATTGAACTCGCCAAGATCACCGACAGGACCGTCACCGTCGAGGCTCTGCGCGCCGATCCGGACGAGACCCCGCCTGAGGCGAAGCCTCAGCCGGCGCCGAAGTCCTCCGAAGCTGCTTCAGCAGCGAAGGAGGAAGCCCCCGCGAAGCCCCCGAAACCGAAAAAAGCTTCGGCGAAGAAAAAGACCGCAGCGACGGAATAAGCCGTCATTGTTGAAAGAGGACGAGCACGAATGATCAGAGATCGCGACCCCATCGATCTTTACATGAACACCCTGGTGCCGATGGTGGTCGAGCAGACCAACCGTGGCGAGCGCTCCTATGATATCTATTCGCGCCTGCTGAAAGAACGCATCATCTTTCTTACCGGGGAAGTGTATGATCAGGTTTCTGCTCTGATTTGCGCCCAGTTGCTGTTCCTGGAGTCCGAGAATCCCTCAAAGGACATCGCCTTTTACATCAACTCGCCAGGCGGTGTGGTGACCTCCGGACTGGCCATGTATGACACCATGCAATATGTCCGCCCCGCTGTCTCGACCGTCTGCATCGGTCAGGCCGCCTCGATGGGCTCGCTATTGCTCACTGCCGGCGCCAAAGGCAAGCGTTACGCACTGCCCAATGCCCGAATCATGGTGCATCAGCCCTCGGGCGGCGCCCAGGGTCAGGCGACCGATATCGAGATTCAGGCTCGCGAGATCCTGGCGTTGCGGGCGCGGCTCAACAATATGTATGTCGACCACACCGGTCAGACCCTGGACGTTATCGAACGGGCGATGGAACGCGACAAATATATGACCGCCCAGGAAGCCAAGGAATTCGGACTGATCGACGAGGTGGTGGTCAGCCGTCCGCCGCTCGCTGATGCCATGGCCGCCGCCTGATAATTTCGCACTTCCCGGCAGGTTCGGACGCGCCCCCGCCATCCGGGTTGCGGTTACGTGACATTTTGCATTGCTGGTCGGCGATTTTACGGTCTAACATGCTGAGCAAGGCTGTCTTGCCCCAAGGATTAGATGATGACCAAGTCCATCAGCGGCGACGCTAAGAACACGCTTTACTGCTCTTTCTGCGGAAAAAGCCAGCATGAGGTCCGAAAATTGATCGCCGGACCGACTGTGTTCATCTGCGATGAATGCGTCGAACTGTGCATGGACATCATCCGCGAAGAGCATAAGACTCACCTCGTACGCTCACGGGATGGTGTTCCGACACCGAAAGATATTTTTTCGGTGCTGGACGATTATGTGATCGGCCAGGAATTCGCCAAGCGCGTTCTATCCGTTGCGGTGCACAATCACTATAAGCGGCTCGGGCATGGCGCAAAGAATTCGGATATCGAGATTGCGAAATCCAACATCCTGCTGGTCGGTCCGACCGGCTGCGGCAAAACCTTGCTGGCCCAGACCTTGGCTCGCATCCTTGATGTGCCCTTCACCATGGCGGACGCCACAACCCTGACCGAAGCCGGCTATGTGGGCGAGGATGTCGAGAATATCATCCTCAAGCTGTTGCAGGCGGCGGACTATAATGTCGAGCGGGCGCAACGCGGCATCGTCTATATCGACGAAGTCGACAAGATCTCGCGCAAATCCGATAATCCCTCGATCACCCGTGACGTGTCCGGCGAGGGTGTGCAGCAGGCCTTGCTGAAAATCATGGAGGGCACGGTCGCCTCTGTGCCGCCGCAGGGTGGGCGCAAGCATCCGCAGCAGGAGTTTCTGCAGGTCGATACGACCAATATTCTGTTCATCTGTGGTGGCGCTTTCGCCGGGCTGGAGAAGATCATCTCGGCGCGCGGCAAGGGCACATCGATTGGTTTCGGCGCCGATGTGCGCGGACCCGACGAGCGTACTACCGGCGAGGTGTTGCGCGAGGTCGAACCCGAGGACCTGCTGAAATTCGGTCTGATCCCTGAATTTGTCGGCCGTTTGCCAGTCATCGCGACCCTCAATGATCTCGACGAGGGCGCCCTGGTGGATATCCTGTCCAAACCGAAGAACGCGCTGGTCAAGCAATATCAGCGGCTGTTCGAGATGGAGGATGTTCGTCTCGGCTTCACGGAGGATGCGCTGAAGGCGATCTCCAAGAAGGCCATTCTGCGCAAAACCGGCGCCCGCGGTTTGCGGTCGATCATGGAGAATATTCTGCTTGAGACCATGTTCGAATTGCCGGGTCTTGAGAGCGTTGATGAGGTCGTTATCAATGGTGAGGTAGCGGAAGGCAGGGCCAATCCACTATATATCTATTCAGAACGTCGGGAGGACATCGGCTCAAGCGCCTGATGCCCTGACTCCGACAGGACCAGAGAAAGAGGTAACATGGCGGATCTCATTCACGACGACATCTATCCGGTTCTTCCGCTCCGCGATATCGTCGTTTTCCCACATATGATCGTTCCGCTTTTCGTCGGTCGCGAAAAATCTGTCCGCGCCCTCGAGGACGTCATGAAGGATGACAAGAAAATCCTTCTGGTGGCGCAAAAGAACGCCGCCCAGGACGATCCCACCCCCGATGATATTTACCGCGTCGGCACCTTGTCGACCGTTCTGCAGTTGCTGAAGTTGCCGGATGGCACGGTCAAGGTGCTGGTCGAGGGCGGTTCGCGCGCCACCATCACCGGCTTCACCGACAACACCGCCTTCTTCGAGGCGACGGCGGTAGCGCAGGACGAGCAGGATGGCGATGAGCGGGAGCTCGAGGCCTTGTCGCGCTCGGTAATCGCGCAGTTCGAGCAATATCTCAAACTCAACAAAAAAATTCCGCCCGAGGTTCTGGTTTCGGTCAATCAGATCGACGACCCGGCCAAACTGGCGGACATCGTCGCCTCGCATCTGCAGCTCAAGATTTCCGAGAAGCAGGAGCTGCTCGAAATCGAGACGACGTCCGAACGGCTCGAGCGGGTCTATGCCTGCATGGAAGCCGAGATCGGCGTGCTGCAGGTCGAAAAGAAGATCCGCAACCGGGTCAAGCGGCAAATGGAGAAGACCCAGCGCGAATATTATTTGAACGAGCAGCTCAAGGCGATCCAGAAAGAACTGGGCGAGGGTGAGGATGGCCGCGACGAGGCCGCCGAGCTGGAAGAGCGTATCAGCAAGACCCGTCTCTCGAAGGAAGCGCGCGAGAAGGCGATGGGCGAGCTGAAGAAGCTCCGCTCCATGAGTCCGATGTCGGCGGAAGCGACCGTGGTGCGCAATTATCTCGACTGGATCTTGACGATCCCGTGGAAGACCCGCAGCAAGATCAAGAAGGATATCAGGCTGGCGGAAAAGACCCTCGACATGGATCACTATGGTCTGGAGAAGGTCAAGGAACGGATCATCGAATATCTTGCGGTGCAACAGCGCACCATCAAGGTGAAGGGTCCGATTTTATGCCTGGTCGGGCCGCCCGGCGTCGGCAAGACCTCGCTTGGCCGCTCCATTGCCAAAGCGACCGGGCGCAATTTCGTCCGGGTCTCTTTGGGTGGCGTGCGCGACGAATCGGAAATTCGCGGTCATCGCCGGACCTATATCGGGTCGATGCCCGGCAAGATCATCCAGGGGATGAAAAAGGCCAAGACCTCCAATCCGCTGTTTCTGCTTGATGAGGTCGATAAACTGGGCGCCGATTGGCGCGGCGATCCAGCCTCGGCATTGCTGGAAGTGCTGGATCCAGAACAGAATGTGACCTTCAACGATCACTATCTTGAAGTGGACTATGATTTGTCCGATGTGATGTTCGTGACCACCGCCAATACTCTGCGCATGCCGCAACCCCTGTTGGACCGTATGGAGATCATCCGTCTCTCGGGCTATACCGAGGACGAAAAGGTTGAAATCGCCAAGGGTCATCTGCTCGACAAGCAGATGAAGGCCGCCGGACTGCGCAAGGGCGAATGGTCCATCTCGGATGAGGCGCTGCGCGATCTCGTACGCTATTACACACGGGAATCCGGTGTCCGCTCGCTGGAGCGGGAATTGGCTAATCTTGCCCGTAAGGCGACCAAGGAAATCCTCAGCAAGGAAGCCAAGGCGCCGAAAGTGGCGGGCGTGCCGGGTCCCAAGGTTACGGTTACCCGGAAGAATCTCGAGAAATTCGCTGGGATTCATCGCTACCGATATGGTGAGGCCGAGCTCGAAGATCTGATCGGTGTCGTTACCGGCCTCGCCTGGACCGAAGTGGGCGGCGAATTGCTGTCCATCGAGGCGGTATCCATGCCGGGTAAGGGGACCATTTCCCACACCGGCAAGTTGGGCGATGTGATGCAGGAATCGGTCCAGGCGGCTCGCTCTTATGTGCGGTCGCGCTCGGTCAATTTCGGTATCAAGCCGACGGCTTTCGAGAAATATGACATCCACGTGCATGTGCCGGAAGGCGCGACACCCAAGGATGGTCCGTCGGCGGGTGTCGCCATGTGCACCGCCATCGTCTCGGTCCTGACCGGAATCCCGGTGCGCAAGGATGTGGCGATGACGGGCGAGATCACCCTGCGCGGGCGGGTCCTGCCGATCGGCGGCTTGAAGGAGAAGCTGCTGGCGGCCTTGCGCGGTGGCATCAAGACCGTGCTGATCCCCAAGGACAATGAGAAGGATCTCGCCGAGATCCCGGACAATGTAAAACGGGGCATGACCATTCTGCCGGTCGCCATGGTGGATGACGTGTTGAGGAACGCTTTGACCCAGCCGCTGGTGCCGATCGACTGGGAGCCGGGCGAAACGGCGGTGCCGGTGGCGCGTATCGAGAAGGTCGAGGCGGCGGACAGCGGCGTCGTCACGCACTGATCCCAGGGTATAGAATGGAGGAGGAGCTGCGGCCTTGAGCTCGATGACAGTACAGTGACGCGAGTCCGCGTCACTGTACTGTCTGAATCGCCCTCTAAGCCATTGAATTAGGCTCTAGGCTGTGGCTCCTTGTTCTGTCTGCGGAGTTCTGACTGAGACCAGGGTCGCTGCACGGAAGTCCTGTCGGGCGAAGTCTATCTGTAACAGTTCTGTAAATATCGAGCGCTCCTGTTCGCTGTGACATTCAAGAAATGCTGTGAAAAAACCAATAAAATTTTTTCTATTATAAAAGAGCTCGGCGGTTCTCACATTGATTAGCCCAAGTGCGAGATAGAGTCGCTTGACGAATATAGCAAAAATATCATTCCTGAACGGGTGCTATTGATAATAGCGGTGACGGACAGTTTCTAAGGCTTTCCGCATGAAATCTGTGGATATCCGCGCTTTTCGGCGCTTCTCAGGTTGACGGGCCTTGGAAAGCCGATTTACAGTGAACGATACTTATTTCAGCTGTCATTGAGTGTAAGTTTGTTTGGTATTAGCAGAAGGGGGCTCCCAAGGTGAATAAAAATGATCTCGTGACTGTTGTGGCGGCTGGTGTGCCAGGCCTCTCAAAAGCCGATGCGGCGAAGGCAGTCGATGGTGTCTTCACCGCGATCGAGGAAGCGCTGAAGAAGGGGGATGAAGTTCGTCTGGTCGGTTTTGGTACTTTCGCGGTGGCTGAGCGCGCCTCGTCCGAGGGCCGCAATCCTCGCACCGGTGAGAAGATCACCATTCCGGCCTCGAAGCAGCCGAAATTCAAGGCCGGCAAGGGCCTGAAGGACGCCGTCAACTAAGACGCTCTTCGGTTTACACGATGAAACAACGCCGGATGCCGATGCGTCCGGCGTTGTTTCGTCCATACGCCATTGCCAAGTTTTACCGAAGCTCCTAAAAGCTTTGTGCTTCGGGCGGTTAGCTCAGTTGGTAGAGCGCGTGCTTTACACGCATGATGTCGGCGGTTCGAGCCCGTCACCGCCCACCATATTTTCGGCGCAATCAGGAGGGAACAGCATGACGTCCCATGCCAGCGGATCTTTCGATATCACGCTAAACCCTTTGCCTTCCTGCAACAGCGACGAGGGCGTCAAGCTGGGCCGCATGTCGATCAACAAGCAGTTCCATGGCGATCTTAAGGCGGCCAGCAAGGGCGAGCGGTGAACCCGCATTGACCATCATTGTGGTGCCTGACTCTGCCACAGATGGGCTGATCGGACTGACCGGCACGATGGCGATCGTCAATTCTGACGGCAAGCATTCCTGCAGCTTCGATTACCATCTGCCCGACTGCGCCGGCGGTGGAGGTCAGGGTCGCGCACCGTTGGTCACCCTTAGCAGCGCCTCAAAATCCTGCGGCGGCAACGGTCGGCTGTGCAGATAGCCCTGCATCGCGCTGCAACCGAGCCCCGCCAGGAAGTCACTTTGCTCCGCGGTTTCAACTCCTTCGGCGATCGCCGATAAACCCATGGCCTGACTGAGTGCCAGGATCGTCACAACGATGACGGCGCTTTCCTGGTCGTCTGGCAGATCTTGGATGAAGGATTGATCGATCTTGATCTGGTCGAACGGCAGCCGTTTCAGTGACGACAACGAGGAATAGCCGGTGCCGAAATCATCCAGGGAAAAACTGAGGCCATGCGCCTTGAGCGCATTCATCTTGTCGCTGACGTCCTCGACATTGTCGACCAGCATGGTTTCGGTCAGTTCGAGCTTGAGATTTTTGGCATCGGCGCCCGACTTGCCAAGCGCGGACAGAACATCGTCGACAAAACCGGGTTGGCGGAACTGGCGGGCGCTGACATTGACACTGAGCATGATATCGCGGGTGGATTGATCCGCTGTCCAGGCGGCAATCTGCGCGCAGGCGGTTTGCAGCACCCATTGCCCGATCGGCAGGATCAGCCCAGTTTCCTCCGCTATCGGAATGAACTCGCCGGGCGGCACCAGGCCTCGGCTGGGATTCTGCCAGCGGATCAAGGCCTCACAACCGATGACACGGCCCGCCTCGATCTGCGGCTGGTAGGCCAGGAAGAACTGATCGTTCCTGATCGCCTTCTTCAGCTCATCCTCAATGCTGGCGCGGTGCTTGGCCAGGGCCTGCAACGCCGGCGAAAAAAAACGTACGGTGTTGCGGCCGGACTGTTTGGCCTGATACATGGCGATATCGGCCTCAATGATGACGTCGCCGGCCTGACGCAGAGATCCATCGATGATCGTGACACCGATACTGACGCTGACGTCGATCTCGTGTCCGCACAGGGCGAACGGCGCTGCCACAGCCGACAGCACTTTGTCGGCCACCAGTCTGGCCTGGGTGGCAGCGTCGCCAGGATTGTCGTCCAGATCCTCGAGCACGATAACAAATTCGTCGCCGCCGAGGCGCGCGACGGTATCATTGGCCCGAACGCACGCTGCCAGGCGATGAGCGATTTCCTGCAACAGCAGGTCGCCTTTTTCATGGCCCCTTGTGTCGTTCAAGGTCTTGAAATTGTCAATATCGACAAACAGCAGGCCGCCTTTGCTTGAATTACGCTGGCAAGCGGTGATGGCATGCTGCAGACGATCGAGCAACAGACGGCGGTTCGGCAAATTGGTCAGAGGGTCGAAGAAGGCAAGCGTCCTGGCCTCGTCTTCGGCCATCTTGAGGTCAGAGATATCCCGTGTCACCGACAGGATGCAGGGCACATCGTCGATTTCCACTAACCAGGCCGACATCAGACCCCAGATCAGGCCACCACTTTTCTTGCGCAGCTGAACCTTCATGTTACGCACATTGCGATTCTGGTTCAGGGCATTCAGAAAGGCCTCCCGGTCTCGACTCTGCGCCCACAGATTGAGGCTGGGCAGAGTGCGACCGTGGACCTCGGCCGCAGTGAATTCGGTGATGTCGGTGAAGGACTGATTGACCTCGACGACGATTCCGTCGCTGAGTCGTTTTATGATGACAGCGTCAACATTGCTGTCGAACGCCGTCCTGTAGCGAATTTCGCTGTTCTTCAGGGCCAGTTGAAATTTCTTCCGCTCGGTGATGTCGCGAATTGTGCCGCGATGACCGGCCGGTCGGCCCTGGTCGTCGACCACCGGCTGCATCGACACCCCAGCCCACCAATTCCGGCCGTCACGGCTGATCTGGCGGATTTCGACATCCTGAAATACGTCGCCGGCCCGGGCCTGCGACAGCATCCTTTCGACCTGCGGCCAGTCGGCAGGAAGGATCAGGGGGCGCGGGTAGTCCGCCATCGTCAGGCACTCGGCGGCGCTGAAACCGGTAAGATTGGCGACGGCCGGGTTTACCCACAGCAGCTGGCCATCCTGCGACACCCAATCCTCCCAGAAAAAGGAGTGGTCTGCGATGGTACGGAATTTTTCCTCCTGCTGCGCCAAATCCTGCACCATTTGGCTGCGCTCACGGTTGCGTCGGCTGATATGCCAGGTCACCGCCGATGAGGTCAGCAGAAACAGCAGGGTCAGAGCGCCGGTCCAGTTACAGGCTTGACGCCAGGGCAACAGATAATCCTGTTCCGCTAACGCCACATTGACGTAGAGCGGCAGGTCACCAACTTCACGGTAATAATAAAGGCGCAAGATGCCATCCAGCCCGGAATGCGCCAGATAGTGACCCATGGTCTGGCCGGCAGCGATGCGCGCCTTGAGAACGGGCGATGGGGTGCTCTGTCCAATAGCGTTGCCTTGTGGGCCATCCAGGGGATTGCGAGCCAGGATGGTCTGATCGCCATCATAGAGCGACACCACGCCGTGCGGCCCGACATCAAGGGACGTCACGAGGTTCTGCAGATAGCTGAGCGGGATGCGGGCGCCGACAGCACCGGCAAAGCTGCCATCGGGGTGGTTGCGGCGGCGGGCCAGCACCATGATCCATTGCCTGGTGGTATGGCCGATATAGGGCGGCGAGAGAACCAGGCCCGCGGCCGGATTGTCGCGCAATGTGGTGAAATAGGGCCGGTCCTCGGCCGAGACACCCTTGGTATTGCCGGAATTGACCGAATATTCGACGATGCCGGCCTGGCTGAACACCGCCAGTCCCAGCGATTCCGGCAGCCGTCGGTCGCTGCGGGCCAGAAAACGCTCCAGCGTCGGACCATCGATGCCGCCGCTGGCCGATTGACGCTCAATTTCGTCGAGCGTGACCAGTAATGCCAGGTCGATCTTGTCGATCATGGCCAGCATGGTTTGCGCCAGCGCTGCCGACAGGGCTTCTGCTTCGGTCGTCGCCTTGTCGCTGTATTGCTCGCGGCTTTGCAACAAAACCAGGATAGCGGCCGTAATGAAGACCCCATTGATCAGACACAGCAGGAGCCAAGGCCTTTGCCCCGGCGTGATCAGCGCCCTTATCCGCTCCGGGTCGCAGGGCCGGGTCAGCGGGCCGTCTACGGCGCGCTCTGCCGACTTAGCCGTCAACTCGATCATCGCAGCCCGTCTCCCGTGCCGCAGATATAGGAAACAAAGTTATATTAGATTGAACAAGGACAAGGCAAATAGAATTATCTGCGCCGCACCGCTTGAACCGCCTATAGTTTGGTCGATCTCTTGATAGGCGTGTTCTAGATTTACAAAAATCTATAAACGATGCCGCTAGAGAGGAATTGCTCAGCCTATCAACTTCGCGGCGTGGAATTGAACACGATGTGGGAAAAGGCTTATAGCCCGTATCACGCCTAGAGCGCGATGACATTAGAGTGACGCGAATCCGCGTCACTCTAATGTCTGAATCGCTCTCTAAACCATTGAATGAGAGGCTGATTCAGCTAATAGATTTAATCGCAAAGCGATTCAACCTATTAGCATCAGGCTCTAGGACTGGTTGGTGTGATTATCTAATTGGAAATTTGTGGGGCAGGCGGAGCCGGAAAGCGCCATCCGGCACCGCCTTGCCAATGCTTGATCCAGTCCTCCAGCAGGTCGGCTGGCATTGGCCGGGCGATCCCAAAACCCTGGCCGAGATTGCAGCCCAATTTGACCAGCAGCGCACCATGCTGTTCGGTCTCCACGCCTTCGGCGATGACCGGTCGATTGAAGGCCTGGGCAAGATGGACCACGCTGGCGACCAGCCCAAGATCATCGGGATGGTTCAACATATCCCGGACAAAGCTCTGATCGACCTTGAGAAAATCGATCGGCAATTTGCGGAAATAGGTCAGGGAGGAATAGCCGGTGCCGAAATCGTCCAGCGCGAATTGGACCCCCATGGCGCGGCAGGCCTCCAGGGTCGCGGTCGCCCGTTTGATATCGCCGATCGCGGTCGATTCGATGATCTCGAGTTGCAGATCGCCCGGTCCGATCAGGGGGTGACGCGCTAAAATAGCCTTCAGCTTTTCGGTGAATTGCGGCGTTTGCAGATGATTGGGACTGACATTGACGCTGACCGGAAGAATCAGTCCGCGTGATTTCCACCGACCCATCTGGGTCAGCGCGGCGTCGAAGACATAGTCGCCGAGGGTGATCTCAAGTTCGGTCCCCTCGATGGACGGAAGAAACGAGCCGGGACCAACCACACCTCGCTCAGGATGCAGCCAGCGCAAAAGCGCCTCGGCGCCGATGACGTCACCGGTCACCATATTGACCTTGGGTTGGTAATAGAGCACGAACTCCTCGCGTTCGAGCGCAATGGCCAGTCTTTGCAGGGCTTCGTGGCTCGCGCGAACCTGGCGGTCATGTTCGGGATCGAATTTGTGGTAGCGGCCCTTGCCGGACTCCTTGGCGCGGTACATTGCCTGATCAGCATGGCGCAACAGCGTATCGGCATCGGCATCGTCCCGCGGGAAAAGCGTGACGCCGATGCTGCCCGATAGGGTGATGGCGGTATGCGTCGATTTGGCGGCGCCGACGATAGCCGCCAAGACCCGGTCGATCACCAGGAAACATTTCTGGTCGCTGCCGCTGTCATTGAGGAGGATGACGAACTCGTCGCCGCCCAGCCGCGCCAGCGTGTCGTCACCGCGCAATACTTGCTGGATTTGATTGGAAACGGCGATCAGCAGCCGATCGCCTATCTCGTGGCCAAGCTGATCATTCACCTCTTTGAATCCATCCAGATCGACGAAGCAGACTGCCAGTATGGTGTCATGGCGGCGCGCGCGGGCAATCGCCTGGTGCATGCGGTCGGCCAGCAGTCGGCGGTTGGGTAAGCCGGTCAAAGCGTCGAAATGGGCCACCTTGTGCAGTTCGGCTTCATGCTCCTTGATCTGGCTGATATCAGAGAAGACGCTGATATAGCGTTGCACTTGGCCCTGATCGTCGCGAATCGCGGCGATAGAGATCAGCGCCGGGTAAATTTCGCCTGATTTCCGTCGGTTGGATGTTTCGCCGCGCCAGGCGGATTCTTCGGCCAGGGACTCCCAGATCTGCACGTAAAAGGATTCGTCCTCACGCCCCGACATCAACATCATCGGATCGCGCCCCAATACCTCATTGCGCGAATAGCCGGTGATTCGCGTGAAGGCCGGGTTTACCTCGACGATCTTATTCTGCATATCGGTCACCATGATGCCGTCATGGCTGAAATCGAACACGCTTGCGGCAAGCCGCAGGCCAACCTCGACCTGCTTCCGCGCCGTGACGTCCTCGACCGCCCAGATGAACAGACGCTGATCACCAAGCGGCACCATCCGCCCCTTGACTGAACAGAAAGCGACATCGCCGTCAGCATTACAAAATTGGCCTTCCCAGGGGCCGAATTGACCGTCGGGTCCGATCGCATCCAACAGGCTCTCGCGTCCGGTCGGATTGGCCCAGAATCCGATTTCCGAACTGCTGCGGCCGATCACGTCGCTGCGTCTGAGCCCGGACAGGCTTTCCCAGGCGGGGTTGACATCGAGAAAGAGCCCGCTGGTGAAGTCGATCATGCCGAGCGGCACAGGGTTATTCTTGAAGATCGCCTCGAATCTCTGGAATGCGGCGTCGATCTCTGCCTCAAGGCGATTGCGCTCGGTGATATCGCGCGAGGAAACATAGATGAATTTTTCACGCCGGGTGGTCATGGACGTCGAATGAATCTCGACGGCCAAGAGGCTGCCATCCCTGCGGCGATGGACAGTGTCCACGGTGATCGCGTCGTCGCCCTCCGAACTCTCGCGTTTCAGCATCGCCTCGATTTCGGCACGCGACCATTTCGCCTCCCAGGTCGAGAGATGTTTCCCGATCAGCTCCTCGCGGCTATAGCCGAGCATGGCGCAGAAGGAGTCGCTGGCCTCGATCAGAAATCCCTGTTGATCTAGGACATGCACCCCGTCCGACGCGCGTTCGAGGAACATGCGATTCCGCCGGCTCTGGCGTTCGGCGATGGTGAACAGGCGGTAGATCAGACCGGCCGAGAGCGAGGAAACAATCAACAGGGCAACCAGGAAGGTGATAGTTTTCTTTTTCTCTCTGGTCCATTCCTTGAGGTAATCGGCTTCCGACACGCCGGCGACGACATAGATCGGCACTATTTCCAGGCGTCGAGCGCTGAAAGTTCGCGTGACGCCATCGAAGGTATGGCTGCTGTGCAAGGTGGCGGCTTGCACACCGGAGAGAATGGCGCTGCGCAGTTCCTTGGATGAATCGGTGCTGCCGACCGCGCCCGGTTGGCCGGGCCCCAAGATCGGATAGCGCGCGATCACGCGGTTGCCTTCGTCACGAAGAGCAAAATACTCTTGCCCGCCAACCGCATAATGCGCCATTACCTGGACAAAATAATCGAGCGGCAGGGCCGCGACGACCATGCCGGCCAGGCGTCCGGTCGCGTCATCGACGCGTCGGGCAAAAATCACCGCCTTGCGATTGTCGATTATCCTGTCATCTTGCGCCGACATGCGAAGGCCACTGCCGGGATGGTCGCGAAGCGCAATGAAAGCGGGGTCGTCGGAGAGATCGGTTCGGGCAAAGGGCGAGCTTCCGCTCGAAAAGGTCAATTTGCCGAATTCGTCGGCGATGCCGACCGCCGCCAGCTCCGGTAGATGGGCGATATGGCTATCGACAAATAATTCCAGGCTTTGTTTGTCGCCGTTGCGCGAAACGGCCCTCCGTTCCAACTCCTCCACCGTGGTTTGCAGGATCAGATCGACCTTGTCGATGGTATTGGTGATGTTCTGGTCGAGGCTGTAAGCCAGGTTCTGAGTCAGGGCCTCGGCGCGCCGCTCATATTGGTGGCGACTCTCGTAAAGCCAATAGACGCCGAGCGCACTCGCGAGGAGATTTGTAACAAGGACTGTGCCGACGAAAATCGCTCTAGTTACCAGGTCACGCATCAGGAACTTCAGCATAAAATCCGGTCATCTCTTCGGTTAAGGATCCCGCCCTCTAATCTTACGGTTCTCCTGGAAAGTTTGTCGGCTTTTTGGTCGAGAAAAGCAAAGCTAATAGAGCTATTGTTTGCTTTCCTTACATAGAACTTGAAACAGCAAATGCCCTGGGTGCGCTGCGGGGAATGGGTGGTTGACAGGCTCACCGCCGGTACGATAAACCACCGTCACCCGCTGGGGTTTCAAGCGGGGGTGTAGCTCAGTTGGTTAGAGCGTCGGCCTGTCACGCCGAAGGTCGCGGGTTCGAGCCCCGTCACTCCCGCCATATCTTTTGTTCCTTTTTCACGGGGCGGAATCCATGGACGCCTTGCTCCTCGAGTACTTACCGATCTTGGTCTTTCTGGCCATCGCCATTGTCATCGCAATGGTCTTCATTGGTGGCTCCTGGTTAGTCGCCAAACAAAAGCCGGATCTAGAAAAGACCTCGGCCTATGAATGTGGCTTCGATCCTTTTGAAGATGCCCGCGTCAAATTCGATGTGCGCTATTATCTCGTAGCTATTCTTTTCATTATATTCGATCTTGAAGTCGCCTTTCTGTTTCCTTGGGCGGTCGCTTTCGGCAAGATCGGATTGTTCGGGTTCTGGTCGATGATTCTGTTCCTCGGCGTGCTGACCGTAGGGTTCATTTATGAGTGGCGTAAGGGAGCTCTCGAATGGGAATGAACGAACCGTCGTCGCCCCCGGCGGCATCGTCACCCCTGGCGCCATCTTCACCGATGGCGCCGATTGGTCCAGGGCCCCGTCAGGATCAGGTGATCGCCTCGGTCGCCGAAGAACTGGGCGATAAGGGCTTCGTCCTCGCCAATCTCGACAAGCTGGTCAATTGGGCGCGCACAGGCTCCCTGTGGCCGATGACCTTCGGTCTGGCCTGCTGCGCGGTCGAGATGATGCATGCCTATACGTCGCGCTACGACCTTGATCGCTTCGGGGTCGTGCCGCGTCCCAGTCCCCGCGCATCCGACGTGATGATCGTCGCCGGTACCCTGACCAACAAGATGGCGCCGGCTTTGCGTAAGGTCTACGACCAGATGGCTGAGCCGCGCTGGGTGATTTCCATGGGTAGCTGTGCCAACGGCGGCGGCTATTATCATTATTCCTATGCCGTCGTGCGTGGCTGCGACCGCGTCGTACCGGTCGATATCTATGTGCCCGGCTGTCCGCCCTCGGCCGAGGCTTTGGTTTATGGCGTACTGCAACTTCAGAAAAAAATCCGCCGCACCGGAACGATCGCGAGGTAAATCATGACCCAGGCCTTGCAAGACCTAGGCGAGTATGTTTCGCAGGCGCTGTCCCAGGATCTGCTCTCCTGGCAGGTGACAGGAGATGAGCTCTCCATCTTAGTGCGCACCCTGTCGGTTCCCAAGGTTCTGGGATTTCTGCGCGACGACAGCAATTGCCAGTTCAAACTGCTGATGGATGTGTGCGGTGTCGATTATCCCGAGCGCGAATTGCGCTTCCAGGTGGTCTATCATCTGTTGTCGCTGAAACATAATCAGCGGATCCGCGTGAAACTGGATACGGACGAAGAGACTCCGGTTCCGTCCGTGGTCAGCCTGTTTTCCTCAGCCGGCTGGTATGAACGCGAAGTGTGGGACATGTTCGGTGTCCTTTTTTCCGACAATCCGGATCTGCGCCGCATTCTCACCGACTATGGATTCCAAGGCCATCCGCTGCGCAAGGATTTCCCCCTCAGCGGTTACGTCGAAGTCCGCTATGACGACGACCAGAAGCGCGTCGTCTACGAGCCGGTCAAGCTCACTCAGGATTTTCGCACCTTCGATTTCATGAGTCCCTGGGAAGGTATCATTCCGGGCAGCGAGAAAGCGGGTAAGGTCTGACCATGGCTGAATCCCAGATCAAAACCTTCAATATCAATTTTGGCCCGCAGCATCCCGCCGCGCACGGTGTGTTGCGCCTTATCCTGGAGATGAGCGGAGAGATCGTCGAGCGCGCCGATCCGCATATCGGCCTGTTGCACCGCGGCACGGAAAAGCTCATCGAATATAAGACCTACACCCAGGCGGTACCCTATTTTGATCGGCTGGACTATGTCTGCCCGATGAATCAGGAACACGCTTTCGTCCGCGCTACCGAGAAGCTGCTCGGCATCGAGGCGCCGCCGCGGGCGCAATATATCCGCGTGCTCTATGACGAGATCGGCCGGATTCTCAATCATATTCTCAATATTACCACCTTCGCCATGGATGTCGGCGCCATCACGCCGATGCTCTATGGTTTCGAGGAGCGTGAGAAGCTGATGGAGTTTTACGAGCGCGTCTCAGGTGCAAGACTCCATGCGGCCTATTACCGCACCGGCGGCGTCGCTGCCGACCTGCCGGACGGGCTGGCCGAAGACATCCTGGCCTGGATCGAGACCTTCCCTCACCTGCTTGGCGATATCGAAAAGCTGCTCAATAATAACCGCATCTTCAAGCAACGCACCGTCGATATTGGCGTGGTCAGCGCGGAGCAGGCGATGGATTGGGGATTTTCGGGGCCCAACCTGCGCGCCTCCGGTGTCGCCTGGGATTTACGAAAGTCGCAGCCTTATGCGGTCTATGACCAGATGGATTTTGATATTCCGGTCGGCAAGAACGGTGATTGCTACGATCGCTACATGATCCGTATCTTCGAGATGTATGAATCCCTCAAGATCATGAAGCAAGCCATCGAGAAGATGCCAAAGGGCCCCGTTCGCTGCGATGATCGGAAGGTCTCCGCGCCGCCGCGCGCCGAGATGAAACGCTCGATGGAGGCGCTGATCCATCACTTCAAACTGTTTACCGAGGGCTTTCATGTGCCGGCGGGAGAAACCTACAGTGTCGTGGAAACCGCGAAGGGTGAGTTCGGCGTCTATTTGATCTCGGATGGCAGCAATAAAGCCTATCGCTGTAAAATCCGGGCGCCGGCCTTCGCTCATCTGCAAGGGACGGACTTCATGGCGAAGGGTCATATGCTGGCCGACGCGGTCGCCAATATCGGTTCCATCGATATTGTTTTTGGCGAGATTGATCGATGAATATCACCCCGGAAGATGAAGCATTTCAGCCCGCTGACTTCGCTTTCACAGAGGAAAATCTGGCAGCCGCGGAAAAAATCATCAAACGCTATCCCGAAGGCCGCCAGCGCAGCGCGGTGATGCCGCTGCTCGATCTGGTGCAACGCCAGGAGGGCTGGGTGCCGCTTGCCGCCATGCGTGTGGTCGCCGCCAAGCTGGATATGGCGGAGATGCGGGTCTATGAGGTGGCAACCTTCTACACCATGTTCAATTTGAAGCCGGTTGGGAAACATTTCATCCAGCTCTGCACCAATATCGCCTGCAAATTGCGCGGCGTTGATGTAGTGCTGGAAACTTGTCAGCATGAACTGGGCATTGGCGTCGGCGAGACCTCGGCGGACGGCCAGTTCACCTTGGTCGAATCTGAATGTCTCGGCGCTTGCGTCAATGCGCCGGTGGCTTGGATCGGCGATTATTTCTACGAGGACCTCGACGTCGCCAACACCAAATCCCTGCTCGATCAACTGAAGCGCGGCGAGGCACCGAAACCCGGCTCGCAGACCGGCCGCCAGGGATCCTGCCCGGCCGGTGGTCCCAGCACCCTACTGGAATTAGCCGCGCCCACCAGCTTGACGACGCCTTTCGGAGACGCATGAGATGCTGAGCGACAAGGATCGGATTTTTACCAATCTGTATGGCTTCCATGATCCGAAACTCAAGGGCGCCCGGTCGCGTGGCGATTGGAGCGGCACCAAGGAATTGATTCTGAAGGGACGTGACTGGATCATCGAGGAGATGAAGACCTCGGGTCTGCGTGGCCGCGGCGGGGCCGGTTTTCCGACCGGCCTGAAATGGTCTTTCATGCCGAAGGAAGTCGGCGTTCGGCCACATTATCTGGTGGTCAATGCCGATGAGAGCGAGCCCGGCACCTGCAAGGATCGCGACATCATGCGTCATGATCCGCACAAGCTGATCGAGGGCGCTCTGCTTGCCGGTTTCGCCATGGGCGCCCATACCGCTTATATTTATGTGCGCGGCGAATTCGTCCGTGAAGCGCAAGTGCTGCAGGCAGCCATCGAGGAGGCCTATGATGCCGGGTTGATCGGCCGAGATGCCTGCGGGTCCGGCTGGGAATTCGACATCCATCTGCATCGAGGCGGTGGCGCCTATATCTGCGGCGAAGAGACCGCGCTGCTGGAAAGCCTCGAAGGCAAGAAGGGCCAGCCGCGTCTGAAGCCGCCTTTCCCGGCCGGTGTCGGTCTTTATGGTTGCCCGACCACTGTCAATAATGTCGAATCGATCGCCGTGGCGCCCACCATCCTCCGCCGCGGCGGCGCCTGGTTCGGCGGGCTTGGACGGCCGAAAAATTCTGGCACCAAGATATTCTGCATCTCAGGCCATGTGGAAAAGCCCTGCAATGTCGAAGAGGAAATGGGTATTCCGCTCAAGGAACTGATCGAGAAACATGCGGGCGGCGTGCGCGGCGGCTGGGACAATCTGCTGGCGGTGATCCCGGGCGGTTCCTCGGTGCCGGTGCTGCCGAAGGAAATCTGCGACACGGTTTTGATGGATTTCGACTCTCTCCGCGACGTGAGGTCCGGGCTTGGCACGGCGGCGGTCATAGTGATGGATAAATCCACCGATATCATCGCGCAGATCGCCCGTCTGTCGCGCTTTTACAAGCATGAGAGCTGCGGTCAATGCACTCCCTGCCGCGAGGGCACCGGCTGGCTGTGGCGGGTGATGGAGCGGATGGTGCTGGGCCAGGCCGATCTGGCGGAAATCGACATGCTCGACGAGGTGACCCGTCAGGTTGAAGGCCACACCATCTGCGCTTTGGGTGATGCGGCGGCATGGCCGATCCAGGGACTGATCCGAAATTTCCGCCCCGAGCTGGAAAACCGTATCAGGGCGGCCCGCCAACACGCCACGGCGGCCTGAGGAGAGAGGCACAATGACGAAGCTGACCATCGATGGCCGTGAAGTGGAGGTCGAGCCCGGAACCAGCATTCTGCAGGCCGCTGATTTTATTGGCATTGAGATTCCGCGCTTTTGCTACCACGAGCGTCTGGCCGTGGCCGGCAATTGCCGCATGTGTCTGGTCGAGGTCGAGAAGGCGCCGAAGCCGGTGGCAAGCTGCGCCATGCCGGTCACCGAGGGGATGGTGGTGCGCACCGCCACGCCGATGGTGAAAAAGGCTCGCGAAGGCGTGCTCGAATTTCTGCTGATCAATCATCCGCTCGACTGCCCGATCTGCGATCAGGGCGGCGAATGCGATCTGCAAGACGAGACTATGGCCTATGGCAAGGGCCGAACTCGCTATGAGGAAAATAAGCGGGCGGTCGAAGACAAGGATTTCGGTCCGCTGGTCAAGGGCACCATGACGCGCTGCATCCATTGCACGCGCTGTATCCGCTTCATCACCGACGTCGCCGGGGTTCCGGAACTGGGCGCCACCGGGCGCGGCGAACATATGGAAGTCGGCACTTATGTCGAGAAGGCGCTGACGTCCGAGCTCTCGGGCAATATCGTCGATCTGTGCCCCGTCGGCGCCCTGACCAGCCGGCCCTATGCCTTCACCGCGCGTTCCTGGGAACTGAAAAAGACCGAGAGCATCGACGTGCTTGATGCGTTGGGTTCGGCCATTCGCGTCGATAGCCGCGGCAATCAAGTGATGCGGATCCTGCCCAGTACCCATGAGGACATCAACGAGGAATGGCTGGGCGACAAAAGCCGCTATGCCTGTGATGGCTTGCAGCGCCAGCGTCTCGACCGGCCCTATGTTCGCAACAAGCAGGGCAAGCTCGAACCGGCCTCCTGGTCCGACGCCCTCAAGGTCGTCGCGGAGCGTCTGGCCAAGAGCGGCGGCGACAGAATGGCCGCCATCGCCGGGGATCTGGCAGATGCCGAATCGATGATCGTGCTCAAGGATTTGCTCAGCAAGCTCGGTTCGAAAAATCTCGATTGCCGGCAAGATGGCGCCAAGCTGGGTGGCCCGCGCGGCTCCTACATTTTCAACAGCGGCATCGCCGGGATTGATCAGGCCGATGCGATTTTGCTGATCGGCACCAATCCACGGATCGAGGCGCCGGTGCTGAATGCGCGTATTCGGAAACGCTTCCTGAAAGGCGGCTGCAAGATCGCCGCCATCGGGCCGGCCGTCGATTTGACTTACAAGCATGACGCTCTTGGTAATGACGCCGCCTTGCTGTCGGCGTTGCTGGCGGATGCCCATCCCTTTGCCGCGATCCTCAAGGCGGCCAGCCATCCGATGCTGATCATCGGCCAGTCCGCTTTGAGCCGTCCCGATGGCGATATCATTCTTGGGCTTGCCCGCAAGCTGGCGGAGGCTACCGGCGTGATCGGTGACGATGGTTGGAATGGCTTCAATGTGCTGCACACTGCCGCCGCCCGTGTCGGCGGACTTGATCTCGGTTTCGTGCCGGGGGTCGGGGGCCGCGATGTCGAGGGAATTCTGGCCGGCGCTTCGCAGGGCGAGATCGACCTGGTCTATCTGTTGGGCGCCGACGAAATCGATATCAGCCGTCTCGGCAGCGCCTTTGTGATCTATCAGGGGCATCATGGCGACCATGGCGCGCATCGCGCCGACGTGGTTCTGCCGGGCGCAGCTTATACCGAAAAAGACGCCACTTATGTCAGTACCGAGGGACGGGTGCAACGGACTCGCATGGCCGTGTTTCCACCCGGCGAGGCCAAGGAGGATTGGAAGATTCTGCGCGCCCTGGCCGGACTCGTGGGCCACACGCCCGCTTATAATTCGCTGGAGCAGGTGCGTGGCCGCCTTGAGGCGGTCAATCCGATCTTCAGCAAGGAGGGTCAGCTGCAGCCAACCACCTGGGAAAATTTCGGCGCCGAAGGCACGCTGCAAGCGGGGGGCTTGGTCCCCGCCATCGCCAATTATTACATGACCGATCCGATCAGCCGGGCGTCGAAGACCATGGCCGAATGCACCGCGCGCGCGCTCGGCTCGAGTGGCACAAGGACCGGCGCAAGGACCGGCACAAATGGCTGAGCTTTGGATCCATAGGCTTTGGCCGGCGCTTTATATGGTCATCAAGGTAATCGGCATCATTGTCCCGCTGCTGGTCGGCGTCGCTTATTTGACTTATGCCGAGCGTAAGGTGCTGGGCGCCATGCAGTTGCGGCGCGGCCCCAATGTGGTCGGCCCGTTCGGTCTGCTGCAGCCTTTTGCCGACGGCGCCAAACTGTTCTTCAAAGAGACCATCATCCCGCGCGACGCCAATAAATTCGTGTTTCTCCTGGCGCCCTGTCTGACATTCGTTCTGGCGCTGGTGGCCTGGGCGGTGATTCCGTTCAGCGAGACCTTAGTCTTGTCCAATATCAATGTCGGCATCCTCTATCTGTTCGCTATTTCGTCGCTCGGCGTCTATGGCATCATCATGGCTGGCTGGGCGTCGAACTCGAAATATGCCTTCCTGGGTAGTCTGCGCTCAGCGGCGCAGATGGTGTCCTACGAGGTCTCGATCGGTCTTGTGCTGGTGTCGGTATTGCTCTGTGTCGGCTCGCTTAATCTGTCTGACGTGGTGCATGCCCAGGAAAAGAGCGTCTGGTTCATTCTGCCGCATTTTCCCCTGTTCATCATTTTCTATGTGTCAGGATTGGCCGAATGCAACCGCTCGCCCTTCGACCTGGCGGAAGGCGAATCCGAGATCGTCGCCGGCTATCAGGTGGAATATTCCGCGATGGCCTTCGCGCTGTTCTATCTCGGCGAATATGCCAACATGATTCTCATGAGCGGCATGATCACCACCCTGTTCCTGGGCGGCTGGCTGGCGCCATTCGGACTCAGCGTGATTCCCGGACTCGTCTGGTTCCTTCTAAAAGTCTGCGTCATGCTGTTCGGGTTTCTTTGGGTGCGGGCTACTTTCCCGCGCTATCGCTATGACCAGCTGATGCGTCTCGGCTGGAAGGTGTTTCTGCCCTTCTCCCTGTTCTGGTTGGTGCTGACCGCCAGTGTGCTCGAATATACCGGCTGGATGGTGAGGTAAATCATGGCTTTTCTCGACCGTACCGCCCGCGATTGGCTACTGACCGAGCTTTTCACCGGCATGGCGCTGACCTTCCGCTATATGTTCAAGCCGCGCGTCACCATCAATTATCCCTACGAAAAGGGTCCGCTTTCGCCGCGCTTCCGCGGCGAGCATGCGCTGCGCCGCTATCCGAACGGCGAAGAGCGCTGTATCGCCTGCAAGCTGTGCGAGGCGATCTGTCCGGCCCAGGCGATCACCATCGAGGCCGAACCAAGAGAGGATGGCTCCCGCCGGACGACGCGCTACGACATCGACATGACCAAATGCATTTATTGCGGCTTCTGCCAGGAAGCCTGCCCGGTCGATGCCATCGTCGAGGGACCGAATTTCGAGTTTGCCACCGAGACGCGCGCCGAGCTGATGTACGACAAAGAAAAGTTAATGGCCAATGGTGATCGGTGGGAGGTCGAATTGGCCGCCCGCATCGAAGCCGACGCGCCTTACCGTTGAGGGGCGAGAATGATTCAAGGACTGGCCTTTTACCTGTTCGCGGCCATTGCCGTGGCCAGCGGTGTAATGGTGATCGCATCGCGCAATCCGGTGCATTCTGTACTCTTTCTGATTCTGGCATTCTTCAACGCGGCTGGGCTGTTTGTGCTGTTAGGCGCGGAATTCCTGGCGATGGTGCTGGTGGTCGTCTATGTCGGCGCGGTGGCGGTGTTGTTCCTGTTCGTCGTCATGTTGCTCGACATCAATTTTCTCCGGCTGCGCGAGGGTTTCTTGCAATATTTGCCGACCGGCGGATTGATCGGGCTGATTCTGCTGGTGGAATTGCTGATGGTGTTCGGCGGCTGGAGCTTCGCCCCCGACGCCCCTCTGTCGGTCGCCTCGCGGACGCCTGATATCGCATCGGTCAGCAATACGGAAGCGATCGGCCGTCTGCTTTACACCGACTATGTCTATCTGTTTCAGGCGGCCGGTTTGATTCTGCTGGTGGCGATGATCGGCACCATCATGCTGACCCATCGCACCAGAAGCGGGGTTCGCAAGCAGGATATCGCCCGGCAAAACGCGCGGACCAAGGAGACCTCGGTGGAAGTGCGCAAAGTCAGCAGCGGCGAGGGAATCTGATGACTCAAATCGGCCTCGCCCATTATCTGACCGTTGCTGGTATCCTGTTTACCCTCGGGATTTTCGGTATCTTCCTTAACCGCAAGAACGTCATCATCATCATGATGTCGATCGAGCTGATGCTGCTTGCGGTCAATATCAATTTCGTCGCTTTCTCGCATTTTCTTGGCGATCTGGTCGGGCAGATCTTCACCATGTTCGTCCTGACCGTCGCCGCCGCCGAGGCGGCGATCGGTCTGGCGATCGTGTTGGTGTTCTTCCGCAACCGCGGCACGATTGAAGTCGAAGACGTCAATCGGATGAAAGGTTAGCCCGAAGATGCACGCTGCCATCGTCTTCCTGCCCTTGCTGGGCGCCATCATCGCGGGGTTTTTCGGCCGCAAGATTGGCGACCGCGCCTCCCAATGGATCACCTCGACCCTGGTCGGACTGTCGGCGCTGCTGTCGGTGCTGGTCTTCATCGATGTGGTCGCCAGCGGCCATATCATGACCATCCCGCTTTTCTCCTGGATCGTTTCCGGCGACTTCTCGGTCAATTGGAGCCTGCGCTTCGACACGCTGACGGCGGTCATGCTGATCGTGGTCAATTGGGTCTCCTTCATGGTGCATGTCTATTCCATCGGCTATATGCATCACGATCCTTGCGTGCCGCGCTTCCAGGCCTATCTGTCGCTGTTCACCTTCGCCATGCTTATGTTGGTGACTGCGGATAATCTGGTGCAGCTGTTCTTCGGTTGGGAAGGGGTGGGCGTTGCGTCCTATCTGCTGATCGGCTTCTGGTACGAGAAACCGTCGGCCAACGCTGCCGCCATCAAGGCCTTCGTCGTTAACCGGGTTGGCGATTTTGGCTTCGCGTTGGGCATATTCGCCATCTTTATGCTGTTCGGCACCGCCAGTTTCGACCCAATCTTCGCCGCCGCGCCGGCCAAGGCTGGGGTGGTGCTGCATCTCTTCGGCATGAATGTGAACGCGGTCACCTGCTGCTGCCTGCTGCTGTTCGTTGGCGCCATGGGCAAATCGGCTCAGCTTGGGCTGCATACCTGGTTGCCCGACGCGATGGAGGGGCCTACCCCCGTATCGGCCTTGATCCATGCCGCCACCATGGTGACCGCCGGCGTCTTCATGGTCGCCCGCATGTCGCCTTTGTTCGAATATTCCGATACGGCGCTGGCGGTGGTGACGGTGATCGGCGCGGCGACGGCGATCTTCGCCGCAACCATCGGCTGCGTGCAGAACGACATCAAGCGGATCATCGCTTTTTCGACCTGCTCGCAATTGGGCTACATGTTTTTCGCCATTGGCGTCTCGGCCTATCCGGCGGCGATCTTTCATTTGTTTACCCATGCCTTTTTCAAGGCTTTGCTGTTCCTTGGCGCCGGTTCGGTGATCCATGCCATGTCGGACGAGCAGGATATCCGTCGCATGGGCGGCATCTGGCGCCATGTGCCGCTGACCTATGCGCTGATGCTGGTCGGGAGTCTCGCTCTGGCGGGAATCCCGCCCTTCTCAGGTTATTGGTCGAAGGATTTCATCCTTGAGGCGACCTGGGGTGCCGGCACTGCCTATGGCCAGATGGCCTATGTCGTCGGCGTCTTGGCAGCGTTTCTGACCGCCTTTTATTCCTGGCGCCTGCTGATCCTGACCTTCCATGGCAAGCCGCGCGCCGATGAGCATGTGATGGCCCATGTCCATGAGAGCCCGCTGGTGATGACAGTGCCTTTGGTCGTGCTGGCGATCGGCGCCTTGTTCGCCGGCGTGCTGGGCCATGGCGCCTTTGTCGGGGATGACAGTGCCTCCTTCTGGTCGAAATCCATCCTGGTCCTCGACCACCACACCGCGATGAGCGGCGCCGAACATGTGCCAACCCTGATCCGCCTGTTACCGACAGTGGTCGCGGTGGCCGGTATTGCCTTGGCTTATCTGATGTATATGTTCGTGCCAAGCCTGCCGGGGCTGCTCGCCGGGAACCTGAAGTTCGTTTATCGGTTCCTGCTCAATAAGTGGTATTTCGACGAGCTTTACGATTTTCTCTTTGTCAAGCCGGCTTTCCGCATCGGCCGAGCTTTCTGGCAGGGTGGCGACGGCGCTCTGATCGACGCGATCGGACCCGACGGGGTTGCTGCGGCGGTCCGCGAAATAGCGAGGCGCATCAGCCGGCTGCAGAGCGGCTATCTCTATCATTATGCCTTCGCCATGCTGATCGGCGTGGCGGCCTTCGTAACCTGGTATGTCGTCAAGGTGGGCTGAAACGATGAATGACTGGCCCCTCCTTTCCATCGTCACCTTTCTGCCGCTGCTCGGCGCCCTGTTCGTGCTCACCATCCGCGGCGATGCGGCGGTGGTGGCCCGCAATGCCCGCAACGTCGCGTTGCTGACCACTATTGCGACCTTTCTGGTCTCGCTGCTGATCTGGGTCAATTTCGACCCCGCCAACGCTGATTTCCAGATGATCGACCAGGCCCGCTGGCTGCCCGGCTTCGCCATCTCCTACAAGATGGGCGTCGATGGCATCTCGCTGTTCTTCGTGCTGCTCTCTACCTTCCTGACGCCAATCTGCATCCTTTCCGCCTGGGACGCGATCCAGCTGCGGGTCAAGGAATATATGATCGCCTTCCTGGTACTCGAAACCCTGATGGTCGGCATGTTCTGCGCCCTTGATCTGGTGCTGTTTTACAGTTTCTTCGAAGCGGTGCTGATCCCGATGTTCCTCATTATCGGCGTTTGGGGCGGGCAGCGCCGCATCTACGCCGCCTTCAAATTCTTTCTCTATACGCTTCTCGGTTCGGTGCTGATGCTGCTGGCCGTGCTGCAGATGTATTTTGATGCCCATACCACCGATATCCAAGTTCTGCTCACCCATGTTTTCCCGCTGGCGATCCAGCCCTGGCTTTGGCTTGCCTTCTTCGCGTCCTTCGCGGTCAAGGTTCCCATGTGGCCTGTCCATACCTGGCTGCCCGATGCCCATGTCGAGGCGCCGACCGCCGGTTCGGTGATCCTGGCCGGCGTTCTGCTGAAAATGGGCGGCTATGGATTTCTGCGCTTCTCTCTGCCGATGTTCCCCCAGGCGACCCATTATTTCATGCCGATGGTGTTTACCCTTTCGATCATTGCGGTGATCTATACCTCGCTGGTGGCGCTGGTGCAGAAAGACATGAAAAAGCTGATTGCCTACAGTTCGGTCGCGCATATGGGTTTCGTGACGATCGGCATTTTCACCCTGCAGACCCAGGGCGTCGAAGGGGCGATATTTCAGATGCTGTCCCATGGCGTGGTTTCCGGCGCGCTGTTCCTCTGTGTCGGTGTGATCTATGACCGCATGCATACCCGCGAGATCGCCCGCTACGGCGGTCTCAACAGCCGCATGCCGGTCTATGCCTTCATGTTCATGCTGTTCATGCTGGCGTCGGTCGGTTTGCCGGGCACCTCGGGCTTCGTCGGTGAATTTCTCGTGCTGATGGGTGCTTTCCAGATCAGTTCCTGGGTAGCGTTCTTCGCAGCAATCGGCGTGATCCTCTGCCCGGCCTATATGCTCTATCTTTATCGCCGGGTCCTCTTCGGTAAGCTGGTGCGCGAAGACCTTAAGTCGATCCTGGATCTGTCACCGCGCGAAATCATGCTCTTCGCGCCGCTGCTGCTGGTGGTGATCTGGATGGGGATCTATCCCAGTTCCTTCCTCGGCCCAATGCATGCGTCGGTGGCGAAATTGATCAATAACTATCAACTGGTGAAGACGGCGACCGATACGGCGCCGGAAGCACCCTGAAACGGCTAGGCTAGGCGCACCATGGAACTTCCTAATCTCGCTCCCGCCCTGCCGGAACTTTTCCTGACCCTGTCGGCGATCGCCCTCCTGCTGCTGGGGGCGATCCGGCGCGACAATATCGCCGGCGGCGTGACGGCTCTGGCAATCGTCGCGATGGGCCTGACCGCATTGCTGATCGCTCTGCAATCGGGCGACCGGATGGAAACCTTCGGCGGCATGTTCGTCATCGACGCCTTCTCGAAATATACCAAACTGATGGTGCTGCTCGCCTCGGCCGCTACCCTGGCGATGTCGCGCAGCTGGTTGAAGGCGGAACAGCTCGACTCGCCCGAATATCCGGTGCTGGTCATGTTCGCCACCCTTGGTATGCTGATGATGATCTCCGCCAATAACCTGATCGCGCTTTATCTCGGCCTCGAATTGCAGAGCCTGGCGCTTTATGTTCTCGCGGCGTCGCAACGCGAATCCGCGCGTGCGACCGAAGCCGGCCTGAAATATTTCATTCTCGGATCTCTCGCGTCCGGCATGCTGCTCTATGGTTCGTCGCTGGTCTATGGCTTTGGCGGCACGACCGGTTTTGACGCGCTCAGCCATGCGCTAAATCAGCAGTCGCCAGTCGGCGCGGCGCATGCGCCGATCGGCGTGGTGGTGGGCATGGTCTTCATCATGGCCGGTCTGGCCTTCAAGATCTCGGCAGTGCCTTTTCACATGTGGGCGCCCGACGTCTATGAGGGTGCGCCGACGCCGGTCACCGCCTTTTTCGCGGTGGCGCCCAAGATCGCCGCCTTCAGTCTGTTGATTCGCGTCCTGACCGGCCCATTCGGCGGCATGGCGGCCGAATGGCAGCAGGTGATCATTTTCGTCTCGATCGCCTCGATGATCTTCGGCTCCTTCGGCGCCTTGTCGCAGCATAATATCAAGCGGATGATGGCTTATAGTTCCATCGGCCATGTCGGCTATGGGCTGATTGGCTTGGCGGTCGGCGATCAGGCCGGCATCCGGGCCGTCCTGATTTATCTGGCCATTTATCTGGCGATGAATGCTGGCGGCTTCGCGGTGATTCTTTCCATGCGGCAAAAGGGCCGCTCGCTGGAAGCGATCGATGATCTGGCCGGATTGTCAAAGACCCATCCGCTGATGGCACTGTCCTTGGCCATCTTCATGTTCTCCATGGCCGGCATTCCGCCGCTGGCCGGATTCTGGGGCAAGTGGATGGTGTTTATGGCGGCCATCGACCGGGGATATATCGCTTTGTCGGTGATCGGCGTCCTTACCTCGGTGGTTGGCGCAGTTTATTACTTGCGCATCATCAAGGTGATGTATTTCGATGAGCCGGTGGAGTCCATCGACCGCGTTGTCTCGGTGCCGGTGGGATTGGTCATGGGGGGCGCAGCTCTTGCCGTGGCGCTGTTCAATTTGGTTCCCGCCGGCCTGTTCTCGAGCGCATCGACGGCGGCCGCCAGCCTGTTCGGCGGATGACCCTGCCGCCGCCTTTTCGGCTGCGGCAGCTGGGACGGATCGACAGCAGCAATGACGAGGCCCGCCGCCTGGCTCAGGCAGGCGAGGGACATGGGCTGGTCGTCAGCGCTGTCGAGCAGACGGCGGGCCGCGGTCGTCGTGGTCGTGTCTGGCACTCGCCCCCTGGCAATCTCCATTGCTCCCTGTTGCTTGATCCGGGCAACGATGCCGGCGCCGCGCCCCAGCTCACTTTCGTCGCGGCGCTGGCCTTGCGTGACGCCCTGGCATCATTGGCGATGCGAAGCGATTTTCGCGTGAAATGGCCGAATGATCTGCTATGTAACGGCGCCAAGATCGCCGGCATGCTGCTGGAGCGCGAGGGGCATCTGATTATCCTCGGTGTGGGGGTCAATATCGTCGCTTGTCCGACGGAAACCCTCTACCCCGCCACCTGCCTGCGGCAAACCGGCAGCGGGGCGGGCGTGCTGGATGTGCTCGCGGCGTTTTGCGAGCAGCTGGGCGCACGCTATGACCAATGGCGGGAGCAGGGTTTTGCTCGCATATGCCAGGAATGGCTCCTGGTTGCGAGTGGCCAGGGGCAGGCTGTGACAGCGCGGCTGGCGGACGAGAGTGTGATGACCGGCGTTTTTGCCGGATTGGCGGCCGATGGCGCCTTGGAATTGGTCGACGCTTCGGGGTTTACCCATCGCGTGTTGGCCGGTGATATCTTTTTTACGGGGAACGGCGTGGCAAATGCTGCTGGCGATTGACTCAGGCAATACCAATATCGTTTTCGCCTTGTTCGAGGGCGAAATAATCCAAGGCGAATGGCGGTCTTCGACGGATACCAACCGGACGGCCGATGAGTTTGGCGTGTGGTTGACCCAATTGATGGCGATGGAGGGGATCGACCGCAGTTCGGTCACGGATTGTATCATCGCGTCGGTCGTGCCCGCCGTGATGTTCACTCTGAAGCAGCTCTGCCGTCGATATTTCGGCCGTGAAGCGCTGGTGGTCGGCGATGAGAGCGTAAAATTGGGATTGAATGTCCTGCTCGACCGTCCGGAGGAAGTCGGTGCGGACCGACTGGTTAATGCGGTCGCGGCGCACCAATTCTATCAGGGAGCGCTCATCGTCATCGATTTCGGGACCGCAACGACTTTTGATGTGGTTGATAGCGAAGGAAATTATTGTGGCGGCGCCATCGCGCCAGGGATCAATCTGTCCCTTGAGGCGCTGCATGCAGCGGCCGCGAAACTGCCGCGCGTGGCGATCGGGCGACCGAAGAGCGTGATCGGCAAGGCGACCGTGCCAGCCATGCGGTCGGGAATTTATTGGGGCTATGTCGGCCTGATTGAGGGATTGGTGCAGCGTATCACAGCGGAATTTGGCGAGAAGATGATCGTCGTGGCGACGGGTGGCCTGGCGCCGCTGTTTGCCGAGGCAACCGGGGTGATCGATCATCTGCAATCCGACCTGACATTGCGTGGCCTGCTCGAGATTCATCGGCGGAACCGGTCATGAATATTGCGATGAACGATCAGCAATTGATCTTCCTGCCTTTGGGCGGAGTCGGTGAAATCGGCATGAATCTGGCCTTGTACGGTTTTGCCGGCAAATGGCTGATGGTCGATCTGGGCATCTCCTTCGGCGATGAGACGACGCCGGGCGTCGAGGTCTTCATGCCCGATCCCAGCTTCATCACCGAACGTGCCAAGGACTTGCTGGCCATTGTTCTGACCCATGGGCATGAGGATCACCTAGGCGCGGTAGCCCATCTGTGGCCGCGTCTGCGCTGTCCTGTTTATGCGACTCCCTTCACCGCCTCGCTGCTGAAGGGCAAGCTGCAGGAAGCTGGCCTGGTCGGCGAGGTCAAGGTGCATAAGGTCGAGCAGGGCGGGACGGTAAAGATCGGGCCCTTCAGCGTCGAGATGGTGCGTCAGACCCACTCGATTCCCGAACCCAATTCCCTCGCCATTACCACAAAGCTCGGTACGATCCTGCATACCGGCGATTGGAAGTTCGACCCGCAGCCGATGGTCGGCAGCAAGGCCGATCTCGGGCGGCTTGAGCAATTAGGCGACTCCGGGATCCTGGCGGTGATCGGCGATTCCACCAATGTCTTCAACAAAGGTGTCACCGGCTCGGAATCCACCGTGCGCGACAGCCTGATTGCCCTGTTCGGCCGCTATCATAAACGCATCGCCGTGGCCTGCTTCGCGACCAATGTGGCGCGGGTCGAGAGCATCGCCGTAGCGGCCGCCGCCCATGGCCGCCATGTCGCGCTGGTCGGCCGGTCACTGTGGCGGATCGACCAGGCAGCGCGCGAGAATGGCTATCTCAAGGATATTCCACCCTTTCTGACCGATCATGATGGCGCCCATCTGCCGAAGGACAAGATCCTCTATATCTGTACCGGCAGTCAGGGCGAGCCGCGCGCCGCCCTGTCGCGCATCGCCGCCGATGATCATCCCCATGTCACTCTGCGGCGCGGCGATGTGGCGATTTTCTCGTCTCGGGTGATCCCCGGCAATGAGAAGGAAATCTACAAACTGCAGAACCGGCTGGTCGGGCAGGGTGTCGAGGTGGTGACCGAAAAGGATCATTTCGTCCATGTGTCAGGCCATCCCGGCCGCGAAGATATGACGCGGCTCTATGGTCTGGTCAGGCCGCAAATCGTCGTGCCGGTGCATGGCGAATTGCGCCATCTGCTTGAGCATGCGGCTTTGGCTCAGCTCTGCCAGGTGCCGCAATCGGTGGTGATCGGCAATGGCGACATGCTGCGTCTGGCACCAGGAACGCCCGAGGTCGTCGGCCAGGTGCAGACCGGGCGTCTCGCCATCGATGGCAATCGTCTGGTACCGCTCGACTCTGCAATCATGCGCGACCGCAACCGGATGGTGCATAATGGCAGCGCGGTGGTGACCCTGGTGATGGACCGGACCGGCAAAATGCTGGGCGATCCCCAGATTTCCGCGGTGGGGCTGCTTGATCCGGAGCATGAGGCGGAGGAGCATGAAGCGGTGAGGGAGGCGGTGCGGGAAGCCGTCGCCGAATTGCCGACGCCCGCACGCCGGAATGACGAGCTGACCCGCGAAGCGGTTCGCCTCGCCGTGCGGCGTCATCTGAAAAAGAGTCACGGCAAGAAGCCGCTGACCGATGTGCATCTCGTAAGGATCTGAGATCGATGATCGGAAAATTGAACCATGTCGCCATTGCGGTGCCGGATCTTGACGCCGCGACCAGACTCTATCGGGATATTCTCGGCGCCAAGGTCTCGGAGCCGCTGGATCAGCCGAAGCATGGGGTGACGGTGGTTTTCGTGACCCTGGATAATGCCAAAATCGAATTATTGCATCCGCTGGGCGAGAACTCGCCGATCCAGGGCTTCCTCGACCGGAACAGTTCCGGTGGACTCCATCATGTCTGTTACGAGGTGCCTGATATTCTGGCGGCGCGCGACCATTTGCGCGCCTCTGGCGCCCGCGTGCTCGGCGATGGCGAACCGAGGATCGGCGCCCACGACAAGCCGGTGTTGTTCCTCCATCCGAAGGATTTCGCCGGCACGCTGATCGAGTTGGAGCAGGTGTGAGCGCCTATTGCGACAGTGCCCCGGGTCATGCTCGCCACGGCCCCTATCACGATGCGGAATATGGCTATCCTGTCAAAAGCGACGACGCCTTGTTCGAGCGGCTTTGCCGGGAGATTTTCCAGTAGGCATAAGACTGAACGGTACCCGATAAAGCAAAACCGCCCCTGTTTCCAGGAGGCGGTTGCGTCGCGATAGGATCTTCTCCCCAAACTCAGGCCGCCTTTTTTCTGGTAGGCTTTGCCGTCTTGTT
>Ga0116226_10000240_pt1 | contig 44895 bp, 31 predicted proteins | sample S1TSphfallax_FD_89692 | JGI IMG/M metagenome (GOLD analysis project Ga0116226, IMG submission 89692) | Host-associated microbial communities from peat moss isolated from Minnesota, USA - S1T2_Fa - Sphagnum fallax MG | ecosystem: Host-associated > Plants > Peat moss > Unclassified | place: USA... | reverse complement strand
GGACTTATTCCTCGACACCCTGCCCTACAACGCGGGCACCACGGCCAGTGACGCCCTCTGGTCCGGGCTCCCCGTGCTCACGCAAGCCGGAGAGGCCTTTGCCGGCCGGGTGGCGTCGAGCCTTCTGCAGGCGCTCGCCCTGCCGGAACTCATCGCCGCGAATCCGGCGGATTACGAACGACGCGCCATCGAGCTCGCCAAGAACCCGGCGCGTCTGGCCGACCTCAAGAGCGCGCTCGACGCGAAGCTGCGATCCGCGCCGCTGTTCGACACAGCAGGCTTCACCCGGAACCTCGAGTCCGCCTATGCTGCGATCCATGCGCGCCGCGTCGCCGGCCTCCCGCCTGACCATATTCATGTCGTCGGCAACCCGGAGCTTGGCACCTGATCTCGAGTACCGCACTGCGCGTCGCCGTCATACTCCTCATGCTGCCGCTGACGATCTGGGGGGCGCTCGCCCTGGGATATCGGGTCGACGACCGCCGCCGCGTTCGAGCAGCCTATGTCGCCGGCTGGAGCGCGTTCGCGGCAGGCATGATGGGGCTGCTATGGATCACCCACTCCGTGCCGGCAGTCGCCTGCTTCGGCCTGGGATTGGCCGCATTGATATTCTGGTGGGTCCGACTCGAGCCCACCCACGACGCCGACTGGCTGGATGATGTCGCCCGGATCACCGCGGGGGTGGTCGATGGCAACCAGGTGACCTTGCAGCAGGTGCGAAACTTTGACTGGCGCACCACCAGCGACTACACGCCACGCTGGGAGACCCGTCGCTATGACCTGAATCAGCTGCGCTCGGTCGACATGATCATGTCCTATTGGCGAGGCCCGGCGATCGCGCACATGCTGATCTCGTTCGGCTTCGGCATTGGCGCACGCGCCGGGGCCGGCGACCATGTCGCCTTTTCAGTCGAAGTGCGCCGCAAGAGATCCCAGGAGTTTTCGGAAATAGGCGGATTCTTCAAGGAATTCGAACTCAGCATCATTGCCGCCGACGAACTCGACGTGGTGCGCCTGCGCACCAATGTCCGCGGTGAACGTGTCTACCTGTATCGGCTGCGGCTCACCCGGGCGGCCATGCGGGCGCTTTTCTTGGGTTACGTCGGCGAGGCCAACCGACTACTGCACCGGCCACGCTTCTACAACACCATCACCGTCAATTGCACCACGCTCGTCTATCAGATGATGCGGCGAATCGTCGGCGGCTTGCCCTTGAGCTACCGCCTGCTGTTCTCCGGCTACATGCCCGAGTACGTTTATGCCGTCGGCGGCTTGAACCGGCGCTTTTCGCTCGATGAGCTGCGCGCCCGCGGGTTCATCAGCGAGCGCGCCCGACGCTCGACCCGGCGCGAGTGCTTCTCCGCGGACATCCGCGCCGGTGTTCCCGGCATCAGGTCACGGCACGACGCCCGCTTGTTAGTCAATTTTGTGCGCCACCGAACAGATTTCTGACCCAAGACCCCGCATCCTCGGCGTGTATCAAGCACTGAGGATTGTCATTGGACGGAAGTGTCATCGATCGGGATCGGCAGATTTCAGAAACCCTGATCAACGAGTTCAAGCGTAGCGCTCCGCTGCATTACGCCCGCCTCAATGTGCACGTGCAGGAAGGCGTCGTGACGATCGCGGGACGCGTGACCGTTGAGGCAGAGCGCAGGGCCGTCGAGGGTACCGCCCGCAAGATCGTCGGCATCGACAATCTAATCCTCGAGATCGCCGTCGCCACTACCCCGGTATACGTTCACACTTCATGACTTGATGCCGGGATTTGCGCTCGCCGCCGGCCGGCCGGGGCCCCGCGCATAGTGATGATGCATGGCCTCTTCGGCCGCCCGGTCGAGCAGCGTGGTGCCGGCATAGTGCGGCGAATGCCTGACGGAATGCCGGGTCAGGGACACCGTCATGATCGAGTCCGTCCAGCTCATGCCGATGATGGCGTCCAGAGGCAGGATCACTTGATGTCCTACCCACCAATTGCTGGTGTTGACGACCAGATAGCGGATGGCCCAGGTTTTTTCCTCGACGAGGAAACCGGCGACGTGGCCGATGTCGCCGTCGCTGGCGTGCACGTAATAGCGCATCACCGCATTGCCGCTGCGCAGATGCGGATCCTCCTGGGGAACATCGGTCCTGGGGGACGGTGCAGCCTGAGGCTGCAATCCCGCCTGTAACACGTCCGGATACACACCGGCCCCCCATAAACCCCCGCCACCCCAATAATGACCATACCCGTAGTAGCCGAGGTACCCCATCTCCTGCTGGCGGGAGATCGGTTTGTGCGTATCGATGTCTGGGCTGCTCTCGATCTGCCGTTGCGAGAGGTTGACCGGCAGCAGTTTGTCCACCCAGTTGGGCGTACCGATCGAGATCGGCGAAATCAACACTTCACGCGGTTCATCGGCATCACCGCCGTCGAGTTCGACCACCAAGTAGCGGATTGCCCACGCATCATCGTCGAAATAAAAGTCCGCCACCCTGCCGATGATCCCGTCGGTCGCAACAATGGCGTAATCCTCCATGTCTTTCATGCTGCGTAACATCGATCGTGCACCTTCAATTTCAAGGACAGCCGATATCATGCCGCCGCTGCAGGGCTCCCGTCTGTTCGCTACCCCACGCCGTTGAATTGACGTCTCGCCGCCCGGTACCCTAGACTCGAACGCGTGGTGAAATCCGCCGTCGTCGTAGTACCAACAACCGGCGCAGCCGAACTGCAACGCTGTCTCGAAAGCGTTCTTTGCCAAACTTATCCGGCCACCCATCTGTACGTAGTCTGCGACGGGCCGCGATTCCTGCCCGCCGTGCAGGAGATTCTAGCCGGGTTCGACTCGCCGGCGATTCGACTCATGGCGCTGCCGGACAATGTCGGTGCCGGCGGTTTCTATGGTCATCGCATCTTCGCCGCGACCTCGCACCTGGTGAGCGAGGATTACCTGCTCTTTTTGGACCAGGACAATTGGTTCGATCCCGATCACGTGGCGTCCTTGGTGCACACCATCGAAGCTCAAGATCTCGCCTGGTCCTACAGTCTGCGCAAGATCTGCGCGAAAGACGGCACCTTCCTGTTCAACGACAATTGCGAAAGCCTCGGCAAATGGCCTGCCTGGACCGGCATCAACCACGTCGATACCAACAGCTACTGCTTGAAGCGGGAAGTTGCCGTCGGCGTCTCGAGCGTCTGGCATGGTAGCTGGGGACAGGACCGGATTTTTTACAAGGCGCTGGATCGTCATTTTCCGCGATACGACTGCAGCGGCAAGTATTCGGTGAACTATCGATTGGGGGGCAACCCCGGCGCTGTCACGCCCGATTTCTTCGAGCGCGGCAATGCCTCCATGACGCCAAACCTGGACGGTAGCTTTCCCTGGCAGCGCTAGCGCGCGACCGCTATAGTCAACCAACAGTTCTCCAACGACTCGAGGTCGGGACGCGGAAATATGGCGGTGACGACGGCTCGGCTCAAGCTGGATTCATTCGAACTGCTGGAAGACATCGCCGACGGCATCGCGGTGACCGGCTTCGACGGTGACTTGAGATTCCTCAGCCGACGTCTCGCCGGTGCGCTGGGCATTGATGACGGCGGGCCGCCGCCCGAATCGCTGTTCGCGCTGCTGACGGCCGTCGCCCCGGATAGCCTGCCGACGCTGCACGCTCGGGTGCACGCCACCGGCACAGTTCAGCGCACGACGGTGCATGCACGCAGCACGGACTTCTACGCGCTGGTGATCATGCGCCGTAGCGCATTCGAGGGCGAACGCTGCGTCGTCTGGGCCTTCGAAAAGAACCATGGACTGAAGACGGTATTCGCGCACGGTCCATTGCGTCTGGAGCTCGCCGCGCGCAGCGCCGACTTCGGTTTCTGGGATGTCATCGTCGCCACCGACGAGGTGACCTGGTCGAACGACTGGTGCGATCAGCATGGCATCGATCCTTGCTCCGGCCGCGGTCATTCGTCACGCTGGGATGCCTCGATACACCCCGATGATCTCGATCAGACGATGAATTATTACGAGGTCATTTCCGGGGATCGCGAGCTCTACGAGGCCGAATTTCGGGTCCGCACCCGTAGCGGCGGTTGGCGTTGGGTGATGAGCCGGGGCATGGCGAGCATGCGTGACTCGTCGGGTCGGGCGCTGCGCATCACGGGCGTGACGATCGACATCGACGAGCGCAAGAGCATGGAGATCAAGGTTCGTGAGAATGAGGCGCGGCTTGCAATGATTTTGCAAACCATGTCGGAAGGCGTCGTGTTGATCGATACTGCGGGTCGGGTCGAGTTCACGAACCCCGCCTTCGACCGCATGTTCGGTTACCAGGCCGGCGAGACGAAGGGACTGTCCATTTTGGAACTGCTCGCCCGCAAACCCCATGCGAAGGTACGCGCCCGCGCTTTCGACCGGCTGGTCACCGGCTTCAACGCCCAGAATGGCAAGCGCTCGGTGACCTTGCGGCGGCGGGACGGCAGCAAGTTTCCCGGCGAAGTTCTGTCGGGCAGCATCGACGGGGCGGGCCTCGCGAAGCGGCTCTATGTCATTCGCGACGTGCTCGAGCGCAAGCTGCTCGAGAAAGAGGTCACCGAGATCGCGCATCGCGAACGGCGGCGCATCGGCAGCGATTTACACGACGGCCTCGGCCAGGAACTGACCGGTATTTCGCTGCTGCTGCGCAGCCTCGCCCAGCGCAGCGAGGCGGAGCGGAAGGTGCCCTACACGGATCTGGATGAAATCATCGGCTTGGTCAATCACGCGATCCAGACCACCCGTACTCTCGCGATGGGCTTGTCGCCGTTGACTCTGGAACGCGGCGGCATCACATCCGCCCTCATGAACCTCGCCGCCTGGACTCGTTCCACGACGGGATGCGAGGTGAGGCTGCGGCGGGCACTGCGGCACGAACTCACCCTCGATGATGCGAATGCCACCCATCTCTACTTCATCGCCCAGGAAGCCATCCTCAATGCAATCAAGCATGGACGGGCGCGTTCGATCCGCGTGAGCCTGTCGACGACCAACGAAGTCATCAGCCTGGCGATCTCCGATGATGGCGTCGGCATCGGTGGCCCTGACCCCGGTCGGCTCCATCCGGGCATGGGACTCAAGATCATGGAATATCGCGCCGGTGTGCTGGGCGGATCACTGCGCATCAAGGAACGTAAAGGCGGGGGCACCCGGGTACACTGTGTCTGTCCGCGGAGCGCCATCGAGCCGAGCAGATGAGCTCGAGGGGACTCGGCTTGCAGAACCCAGTGTTCACCTGGACTTTGGGCCTGGGCTTGGGCCTGCTGCTCGCCGCCTCCTGGTGTGTCGGCATCTTGGGCCGCGGTTACTGGACGCCGGACGAGCCGCGCGAGGCCGATCTCTCCTGGCGGATGAGCTGGCAGACGGACAAGGCCGTACCGCTGCTCGCGGGCGAGCCCTTCTGCGAAAAGCCACCGTTGGCCTACTGGATCGCCGGTGCTGCGATCTCCCAGCTCGGCGACGCCGCCTGGGTCGCCCGGCTGCCGAATGTGCTGTATGCGCTGGTTACCGCCTTCGCCGTGGGCTTGATCGGCCGCCGCGGTGCCGGCGCAACCGCCGGGGCGGCCGCCGCCGCGGCGATCAGCACCTTGTTGCTGTCCTACCAGGTCGGCATCTGGCTGGCCACGGATGCACCCTTGCTGGCGGCGGTGGCGCTGGCATTACTCGGCCTCTATGACGGGTTTTATGCGGACCGGAGCGCGACGCGACTGCGCGGCTTCACGCTGATGCACGCGGCGCTCGCGATCGGCTTCCTCTGCAAGAGTGCCGCGGCCGACATGGTGCCCGTCCTCGGCCTGCTTGGCCTCGTGGTCTGGGAAAGACGTTGGCGCGAACTCATGCGCTGGGAGCTCTACGCCGGGTTGCTCGTGCAAGCGGCGTTGATTCTACCCTGGGTTGGATTCGTGGCGGCCGCGCCCGACGGTGTCGCCCATCTGAAGGTATTTTTTTGGAACAACCTCGCCGGGCGCTTCACCCACGTCGACGCACCGGACTCTTTGCAGTACGCGGCGGCGCATCGCAACTCGCCAGGCAAATATCTGCTCGAGCTGCCGGTGTACCTCTGGCCGTGGACGCTGCTGATGGCGGCGGCGGTGAGGCGGGCCTGGTTGCGGCGTCGCGGCGACTTTCGCGAGCTGCGGCTCGTGCGTTTTGCCGCCGCCACCTTTCTTCCCACCTTGGCGGTGCTGTCGATCGCCGCCACCGCGCGGAATATCTATCTCGCTCCCGCCTTGCCGGGGGCGGCCGTGCTGCTCGGCTGGTGGGTCGCCGAACTCGCGCGGCACGCCGACCCGTGGGATCTTTGGGCCCTGCGCGCAACCGCGGCGCTGCTGTTGCTGGCCGTGGTGGTACTGGTGGCGGCTGTCGTGATTCTCGACCTCGATCCGGCAGACGTCATGCCGTCCAGCATCGTCTGGTGGTCGTTTGCCGTCGCCGGGCTGACGATTTGTACGGGCGCAGCGATCATCGCCTGGAGGACGGCCGGTCGCCGGAGCAGATTGCCGCTGGTGTCCGCGGTGGCGCTCTTGGTTGCGTACTGTGCCGTATTGATCGGACCCGCCTGGTCGATCTATCGCCACGTCGACGACTGGCAGAATCTCGAGGCGCTCGGACACGCCATCGGCCGTGACAGCATCGGCCACCCCATGATTCTCTTCGCCCAGGATGAAACCACCCGCGCCTTCATCGACGAGTACACTCGAACGCAGGTCGATTGGATCCCGGGGCCGCCAACCGCAGAAGCCACGGCAAGGCTGCGCGCCCAGCTCGCGGCTCAGCCGGAGAGCTGGGTCGTGGCCGAGCTACCCGGCCGCAATGCGAAGACCGAATGGCGGTTCTGGCAGCCTCCCGCGGCTAAGACCGGCGAACCGGCGCCGCCGCAGTGGGCGGGCCAAGTCAATCTAGCCGTCGTCCGGCGTTACGCGCTGCCTCATGGACGCCGCTACGCATTGCTGGCGCCGGCGACGGCTCTGCGATAAACCTCGTGGTACTTTCGCGCCTGCCGATCCCAAGAAAAATCCTCCGCCATGGCGTTCTGCATCAACCGGCTCCACAGATTGCGATCCTCGAACCAGCCGAGCGCGGTGCCCACCGCCCAACGCACCGCCGGCACGTCATAGTCGTTGAACACGCAACCGGTGCCCACGCCCGTCGCCGGATCGAAGTGCTCGACCGAATCCGCCAGGCCGCCGGTTCTGCGCACGATCGGTATGGTTCCATAGCGCAGGCTGTACATCTGGTTGAGGCCGCAAGGCTCATAGCGTGAGGGCATCAGGAACATATCGCTGCCGGCTTCGATCAGATGCGCCAGGGATTCGTCATAGCCGGCATGAAAACACACCCGGCCGGGATGGCGCCGCGCGAGCTCCCGGAAAAACGCCTCGTAGCGTTCGTCACCACTGCCGAGCACGATGAAACCGAACTCGCGCTGCTCGAGCAGCGCCGGCATGGCCTCGAACAGCAGATCGATCCCTTTCTGCTCGACCAGGCGGGTGACCATGCTGATGAGCGGCTGATGGGCCCCCACGGAGAGGCCGGTCGACCCCAACAGTTGCCGCTTATTCTCGACCTTACCGCGCAAATCCGCGGCGCTGAAGTGAGAGCGCAGATGAGTGTCGCGCTGCGGGTCCCATTCGTCGTACTCCACCCCGTTGAGAATGCCCACCACCGCGTTGCCGCGTTCTCGCAACGTTTGCTGCATTCCCATGCCGAGCGGGGTATCGCAGATCTCGCGCGCATAAGTGGGACTCACGGTGGTCACCACATCGGCGAATTTTATTCCCGTTTTCAACGGGTTGATGATCCCCGCGCCGCGATCGCCGGCATCCAGTCGAGCCGCGAACGAGCCCAGGGCCAAATCGCCGACCGCCGCCGCCGGCATGATCCCTTGATAGCCGATGTTGTGAACGGTGAGTATCGACCGCGTGTGGGCCAACTCCGGCCACTCGGCATAGATAGTTTTCAAGAAGAGCGGTGCGAATGCCGTGTGCCAGTCGTTGCAGTGGAACACGTCCGGCGCCAACCCCATCCGCACGGTGCTCTCGATCGCCGCACGGGTGAACACCAGGAATCGGCGATGTTCATCGGGATCGACCGTGTAGTACGCCGCGCGATCGAAGAGTGCCGGACAATCGACGAAGTACACGGGGATCTTGGTGCCTGGAAAGAACGCAGTCCACAATGCAAACACGTACTTCGTATCGGCGATTTGCATGCCGAGATCTTGTAGGCCGGACACCGGCATCAATCCGGGTGTTTTACTCCGTACGGCAGCGTACAGTGGCATGAATGCACACACGTCATGGCCGGCTCGCGCAAGTTCCGGCAACAGTGCACCGACGACATCTGCGAGTCCGCCAGTTTTTGCAAACGGCATGATTTCCGAACTCAACAGGCACAGCTTCAAGGAATTCATTGACGCAGTCTACCAAACGAGAAATCAACACCGCCAAATACCTGGTGCGATCACGCCCTTTATGGCAGGCTTGGGGATGGCTGGTTTGGGTCCGCACTAGATAATATGCAGGACAATATGCGACACGCTGCTCGTAACAACACCGGACGCTATGTAAGCCGATTGACGAGCGGCACGCTCGCCGTTGTGATGGCGGGAGGTCGGGGCGAACGTCTCAAGGCGCTGACGGAGCACCGCTGCAAGCCGGCCACCCCGTTCGGTGGCAAGTTTCGCATCATCGATTTCGTGTTGTCCAACTGCGTGAACTCCGGCATCCGTCAGATCGCGGTGCTCACCCAGTACAAGGCGCAGTCCCTCATCCAACACATCCAGCGCGGCTGGAGCTATCTGCGCGGTGAACTCGGCGAGTTCGTCGAATTGATCCCTGCGCAACAACAGATCGGCTCACACTGGTACCGCGGCACGGCCGATTCGGTCTTTCAAAATCTCGAATTCATCCGTTCGCATCATCCGACCCATGTGTTGATCCTGGCCGGAGACCATATCTACAAGATGGACTATGGCCCGATGATCGCCTATCACGAGCAATGCGAAGCGGACATTACCGTGGGGGTGGTGGACGTGCCCATCGAACGCGCCAACGAATTCGGCATCCTGACCACCGATGACGGCAATCGAGTGACCAAATTCGCGGAGAAGCCGTCGAATCCGGATTCCCTCATCGGCCGCAGCGATCTCGCGCGAGCCTCCATGGGTATCTACGTCATCGCCTTCGACCGGCTGGAGAAACTGCTGGTGGAGGACGCCGCCAATCAATCATCCAGCCACGATTTCGGCAAGAACATCATTCCGCCGTCGATCGCCAAACTCCGTGTCTTTGCCTATCCGTTCGAGGACGTCGAGACGCGCGCCCAGAACTACTGGCGTGACGTCGGCAACGTCGACGCTCTCTACGAGGCAAACATGGAGCTCGTCTCGCTAAATCCAGAGCTCAACATCTACGATCATCAATGGCCGATCTGGACCTACCAGGCGCAGCAGCCGCCGGCGAAGTTCGTGCTGGATGAGGAGGGACGTCGCGGCATGGCCGTCAATTCGATGGTCGCCGGCGGCTGCATCATCTCCGGCGCCTATGTCGTGGAATCGCTGTTGTCGAGTGATGTGCGCATCGAGGATGGCAGCAGCATCTCCCGCTCGGTGCTTCTGCCGTCGGTGACGGTCGGCCGCCGCGTGCGGATCAACCGCTGCATTCTCGACGAGAATTGCGTGGTCCCCGACGATATGGTGATCGGCGAAGACCCGGTCGCCGACCGCGAGCGTTTCTTCGTCACCCGACACGGTGTCGTGCTGGTCACCCAGGATATGCTCCGCGCCCTGCGCCTGACGCATGAGTGAGCTCATCCCACGCCCTGATCACGGCCGCAGGCTCGATGCCGAGCATGCTCGCCTCCGCGCCGATCTGACCCGTGAGAACCTTGACGTCCGCGCCGGCCATGCCCCACGGCCGGTACAGCGATGTCGAGGCTCTGCCGAAAAGCACGACCTGCGGACAGCCGACCGCAGCCGCCGCATGAGCTGGTCCTGAATCGACGGTGAGGAGAGCTTGGGCCCGCTCGAGCACGGCGATCAGCCGCGGCACGGGTAAGTCATCCGCGACGTTGTACAGGGCGTCGATCCGAGTCGCGGTCACGATCTGCTGATTGAGCTCATATTCCGTTGCTGCGCCGAGCAAGAGGATGGCGTGCGTGGGGTGGCGCGATCGTATATGCCGTAAAACCGTCGCCCAGCGCTCCGCCGGCCAGTGTTTGTGATTCGCGGCGAGTCGCTTCAAACCCCGACGCATGGTCCGCTTGTTACCCATTTGCACGGCGATCAGAGGCGGTGGTGACGTGCATCCCAGACGGGCGATCAGCCACGCTTCGACATCCGCCCGCTGCCGCTCGCTCACCTCGAGTCGGCAACCACCGGCAGTGGTCGACAAACTCGGGATGGGTGAGGCGTGGCTGTCCGCCGCCGGAGCGGCGCAGGCCGGCGTCGCTCGCGCCAGACGCCGCCATTGCTGGGTGGCGTGTTCACCGGCCTCGAGCGGATGCTGCTGCACGTCGACGATGAATTGATCACCGATGCCGGCCCGCGTGAGCAACGCTCGAGCGGCGGGATCTGCATCGCAGTACCACACGGGTCCATTCCCACGCGCCCGCAAACGGCGTACCGCCTGCCGTTGGCTGCGGCTCAGCCAGTAGGGCGACTTGCGGCTGCGCACACAGATCACCTCACCGACGCCAGGTTGACCTAGGAGCAGCGGCTCGCTCCACGGACCGGACGTCAACACATCGACGTCCGTGCCAAAGCGCGCGGCCAGGTCGCGGATCAAGACGGTCACCAGAATCATGTCGCCGAAGGCACCGCATCGAACCACCAGCGGCCGCGCATCTCGACCCATCCTTTTTGAGACTCCGCCGGGAGACAAATTTCAGAAGCGCAGAGTATAGTTGAAGCATGCGAAGCGATCCGCTGTCCTTGAGAGTCCGAGCCTGCTTGCTGGGTCTGGTGCTCTTCGCCGGAGCTCCATACTTCGCCGGTGCGGCCCAGTCGCCATCACCCCTCGGCGTGTGGAAAACGTTCGATGACAAGACGGGTAACCCCCGCGCCATCGTCAAGATCTATGCGCATGACGGCCGATTGTTCGGTCGTATCGAGTCGACTTTCACGCCGGGCGCCGAGCACCGGGTCTGCGTGCCTTGCCAGGACGAGCGGAAGGATCAGCCCATCATCGGCCTGGTCATCATTCGCAACATGCGCGAGGCCGGCACGGAATACGCTGACGGCGACATTTTGGATCCGGAATCCGGGTCGGTTTACCGCTGTAAAATGCATGTCGAAGCGGATGGCACTCGACTGGTGCTGCGCGGCTACATCGGCGTTCCCTGGCTGGGTCGGACTCAGATCTGGCAACGCCAGAGCTGAGCCGGGCTGCTCACCGTCAGCCTACCCGGCCGGCCGGCCATTGCTCGCCATCAGCCACCCGGCGCGGCGACGGCTTCGACCCAGATGGGGTCCGAATAGGCTTTCGCACCGGCATCATCCGTCACCACCAGCGAATACCAGCGGGCAGCCGGGCTGCCGATGTCGAACTCGACATGCGATTCATGCACGCCGCTGCCGAAAGAGCGCGTCTCCGTCACCGCACCCGCGCCGATGAGTTCAACGCTTTTCAAGCCGGCGACCGACTCCAAGTCAAAATTCAGGGCGAATGACTCGCCGGGTTTGACCTTGAGTTCCTCGCCGAACGGCGTGCCTGGATAGAGCAACGGCCCACGGCTGACATAGCCATGGCCCGCCCGTAAATTGTCAGCGAAGGACGCGGCCGTGAGCTTGCCATCGACGTGGACGAAAGCCCGGACCCTGCCCGACTCGGAATTCCACACATCATGCGTGTCGGTGCCGGCGCTCAAATAGTAGCGATCGCCGGCATTCCAAAAGCTCCACAGCGCATTCAGGACCTTGTCATCGTCTTCCGGGGCGGAATCATTGATTTCGAGCAGCTCGAAGGCGGGATTGAAACCGCCCGGCGCCGTTCCGGTCGCGACACTGTGCAGATATCCGTAGGGAATGAACGGATGATTGGCCTGGATGACGGTGGCGCCCATCCGCCTGGCGGCATGGAAAATTTCATCTACCGTGGCCACGCTGGTGTCGATGTCGAAGTTCCGACCCGCCACCAGCGGGTAAGCATTGAAGTGCCCCCAGGATGGCGAGAATTCGACGCTCGGGATGAACGGCATGTGCCGGCGGTCGGCGATGGCTTGCAGGATGGCGTGATTGGCGATCGAATCATGGTCGCTGACGAAGAGCACGTCGAGCCCCGCGGCCAATTCGGATGCCGCCAGATAGGCGGCCGGGGTGACTCCTTCGGCCTGATCGGCGTGATGATGCAAATCGGCCGAGTACCAGCCCTTCGCCGCGGGGGCGAATGTGCGCTCGAGTGTTACCGGCACCATGGTGGTCGCATGCGGCGCCACCATCACGTCGATACGCCGGCCACTTGCTAAGAAGCCTCCGCCGGAGGACACGGCAAACACATATTTTCCGGGCGCGATCGGCAATTCGACGCGACCCTGGGTTTCGAGAGCGGTGAAAAAAGTCCGCCGCCCCAAGAACTCGACCACGGGCTTCTGGCCTTCGGCGATGACGATACGCGCATCGAGCGGCGCATGGCTGCCCGCTGCCGTGACGGTGAAGGCAATGCGGCCGGGCTGGCGAAGGCCCACGAAATCCTGCGTGTGGATCGAATCCGCCGTGACGTCGACAGCGCTCCGACGGCTTTCCGAATGATTCCTGGCGGTGGCATACAGCGTGTACTTCCCGGCCGGAAGGCGAAAGTCGTACCGACCCTCGTGCCCCAGCACCCAGGCATAAGTCTTACCGTTACGCTCCACCACGACGACCGGCTGATCGATCGGCGCGCCGTCGACGCCGCGCACCATGCCGTGCACGTCGCCCGATGCGAGATGCCGCTGTTCGATCTCGGCCGCAACCACCGGCGCGAGATCGCCGCTCGGCAGCACCTGCAGCCAGCCGGCAAACTCCCGACTCTGTCCCACGCCAAGATCGTGCTTGAGGTACATGTCCATCGACCCGTCACCGACATGGTCGACATACGGCGCATGCAGCGCAATGGCCCAATCTTCATCGTAGGCGACGACCCGGTCCGCAAGCGGCTGATCGACCTTCGCCTCCGCCACACCCTGCATCCCCGGAACACTGAACAAAAAGCCGCTGTTGGGCCACAGCGTCAAACCCGACAGCAAGCCCGGCAGCGGCACTTCGCCGCCGTTGTGCATGGTGGTCACGATCTCGATGTGATCCGCATTCGCCCGGAGGGTATACACCGTGACAATCGTCACCTTCCCCCAGTCTCGCACGATGCGGATCGCCGCTCGCTCCGGACCGCGCTCGAGGATGTCGACGTGCTGGTAGGTATTCGGCCAGGCTGACCAATGATCGGGGATGAAATCGGCGAAGACCACCCGGTCCCGGCCGACACCGGCGGCCGTCACCGGCGCCAGATCGATGAGCGCGCCGCGCGGCACACCGTAAGGAACCGAAGAGTCGACCGCGAGCGCAAAGGCCAGCTTCTCGTTCAACACCGTGATGTCGCCGGCCGCCCGTGCGGCGCCATTGATGATGGGCGTGGCGCCGACCATGACCTGCACCGCCGCGAACGCTGCGCGCGGCGCCGGTGAAGTCATCAAGGCCACCGCCAGTGCCGCCCAGGCGGCCGCGCCGCGGCGGATCAATTGCGCAAATGTCCGCTGAGCACACCCGCGACGATGGCGAGGCCGAACAACAGGCGATACCAGACGAAGATCCACGTGCTGCGCCGTTCGAGGTAATGCAACAGCGCATAGATCGCGATGAATGCGGTGATGCTGGCGGTCGCGAGCCCGATACCCAAGGTGATCCAGCCGTCCGAGTTCAATCCGGCTTTGAGCAGCACATGCAATTCGAACACGCCCGCCAGGGTGACGGCGGGCAGCCCCAACAGGAATGAAAATCGCGCCGCCGTTTCCCGCTGCATGCCGCAAAACAAACCCGCGGTCAGCGTGGCGCCTGAACGGGACACCCCCGGCACCACGGCGAATGCCTGAGCGATGCCGACGACGATGCCATCCGTCAAGGTGATCTCGGCGAACGTGCGCCGATGGCGTGCGGATTTCTCCGCGACCGCGAGCAGCAACGACATGAGGATCGAGGCGATGCCGATGACCAGCAATCCCCGCAACGGCGAGTGGCAGCCATTCAACAACGGCTTGAGCAGCAATCCCACCACCGCCAACGGCAACGTTCCGATGAGAATCCCGAGCACGATACGAAAATCGCTGGAGCCGAACCGTCGCGCCGCGACCGCTCGCAGACTTTGCTTCCCCAGCTTGGCGATGTCCTTTCTGAAATAGGCAATCACCGCGACAAAACTCGCCAACTGCATGGCGGCCGAGAATGCCGACCCCGGATCGCGCCACCCCAGGATCCCCGGGATCACGCGCAGATGCGCCGTGCTGCTGATGGGCAGCAGCTCCGTGATGCCCTGGATGACACCGAGCACCGCCATCTGCAGGTAGGTGAGTTCGACGAATCCGAGATCGACGCCGGCAACGTGATCGCAGGCGGAATTGACGTCAGTGGAATTGTTCACGGCGCGAGAATAGCCTGACCAGCCCCGTTCTGCACGGACCTGTAGAGGGCGAGGAAGGCATCCGCAGCCTTGTGCACATTGTTCTGCCAATCGGCCGCGGCGCTGTGATCGGCCCCATCCGTCACATATTTCACGCAGGCGAAACCCGCGCGCGCCATCCGGCAGGCTTTCGCCAGCGCGAAAGCTTCCATGTCGAGCACGCCGCAGACCGCTTCGCTGCCGTTCGTCGCGAACGAGTCACCGCTGCCGCATACGGCCGCCGTCAGATGAGTGAATACCGGTTCGAAAGCCAGGGAAGCGGGCGTCGGATCGAAAGGCGTGACCCCTAAGGCAAATCCCAGGCCACGCACATCCATGTCACGCTGCACGAAGTGATGACAGGCGATCAGGGTGCCGGCGGGGTGCTGCGCGCTGCCGGCGGTGCCGAAATTGATGACCAGAGGCGGCGGCTGCCCGGCCTCAGCATAGCGGCACAGCTCTCGTGTGAGCACGATGGCCGCATTGACCTTGCCGACGCCGCAGTACACCACAGGCACTGCGGCCGCTTCGAAGACGCCGTCGGACTCGGCCGGCAGCGCCATCACCACGCGTTTCGCCGGGAAGCCCTCCGCCATGTCAGTAAACGAGCGGCGCCCGCAGCGACAGGTGGCGCCAGCGATAATTGGCGACGATCGACAGATCGATCAACGCCGCCAGCCCCATCACCTGATAACCCGCGCGCGTGCACAACTCCGCGGACGCCGTCATCGTGCCGCCCGTGGCGAGTACGTCGTCGATCAACAGCACGCGGCCGGAGCCACGCTGCATCTCCAGCACCCCCGATCCATATTCGAGGTCGTAGGCCATGTCGACCACCGGCGGGGGCAGCTTGCCCTGCTTGCGGACCAGCACGAAGCCGCGTCGTCGATGCACCGCCAATGCCGCGCCCAGAATGAAGCCCCGCGATTCGATGCCGGCGAGCAGATCGATGTCCTCCCATTCCGCCTCGCTGAACTGCGAGTCGAGCGCCTCGACCGTTGCCGTCAAATGCTCCTTGAGCAGCGGCGATATGTCGCGGAACAGTACGCCGGGCTTCGGAAAGTCAGGCACATGATTCATCAAGCTCTTGAGGTCGACCGCCATCAATGGCTCACCACGGCATTTTTGGTTCGATCGATGAAGTCCGCGACATTGGCGTGCAGCGCTTTCAAAGCGGGTTCCAAGGCATAGACCATGTGACCCGACGGATAGAAATGTTTCTCGATGTGGCCCCGCAGTGAGGCCTGAATGGGCAGATGATCGAGCTCATAGACTGCCGCGAAGTACGGCGTGGCGAGATCATAGTAGCCGCCGTTCAGCTGGATCTTCAGGTCCGGATTGATCTTCATGGCCACCGCGAGATCCGGCATGACATTGGTCGTGAGCGGCAGCTTTTGTTGCGCATTGGGTGGTTGATGGCCGAAGTCCCAGTTTTTTTCCACGTCGGTATCGGGCTTGTAGGTCAGATTCTCGCCGAATTTGAGCGTGTTGCGCACATAGTCATTGAACACGGATACGTAGGCGGAGGAAATCGCGGCCGATTGCGGGTCGTAGTCGGCTTCCTTGCTCAAGGGATCGATCGTCGGCCCGGCGAAGCGCGTGTCGAGGCGTCCGGTGGTGACGTCGCTGCCGAGCAGATTTTTCTCGAATTCTCCGCCGTTTACCCGTAAATCCGCGCGTTCGATATAGTCGGCGGACAAGCCGATGTAGGTGCTCAATTTTGCGGCAATGGCGGTCTTGCGCGCCGGCGGCAGCGAGCCGCCCTCCGCGAGCGCCTCGGCATATTCCGTCATCGCGAATTTTTCGACTTCGCGCAGCAGCGGCTCGAGCTCCGCGGGCGGATTGGCAAGCTTGTGGTGGTACCACGCCGTGGCGGCATACGTGGGCAGCGCCAGCTCATAAGGCAGCTCGACGCCCGGATTGAATTGCGGCCCATCCACGCTGTTGTCGAAATTCAAGATTTGCGACAACAGCACGACGCCGTTCAGATCCAAGGATTTCTCGGTCTCGAGGATGTTCGCCAACACCGCCGAACGGGTCGTGCCATAGCTCTCGCCGAACAGGTACTTCGGCGAGTTCCAGCGCGCATGCGCCGAGAGGAACTTGACGATGAAATTCGCGAACGCATGGCCGTCTTGATCGATGCCGTAGAAAACCTTCTCCTTGTCCGCACCGCGCAGGTGACCGAAGCCCGTGCCTGGCGCATCGATGAACACCAGATCGCTGGCATCGAGCAGACTGTATTCATTGTCGACCACGCGATAGGGCGCCGCCGGTATATGCCGGTCGTCGGGGGTCAGCACGCGCTTCGGCCCGAATGCCCCCATGTGCAGCCACACCGTCGATGAGCCCGGGCCGCCGTTGTAGAGAAAGGTGATCGGACGATGCGGATCCTCCTTGTCGCCCTTGAAGTAGGCGACATAGGACATGCTCGCCTCGGGCGGCTGTGGCGGCGGCGAACCGCTGCGCTCGTCCTTCGGCGGCGGCGGGTCATCGTCGAGCGGATCCTTCAAATACACCACCAGCAAGCCGGCCTCGGCCTGGTACGAACTCACATGACCGGCCTGCGACAACGAGCCCTGCGTGGTTTTGTGCTCATCGCGCAGATAACGCGGCGAGTCGTCGGCGTCGGGCGAAGCCGCGCTCTTGTTGTCCGGCTTGTCGCCGCCGGCCGGCGGAGCCGCCCCGGCGCACAAACTCGAGACACCGAGCATAGCGGCGCACAGTAGACCGCGGACATGGAGAGTCATCAGCTCTTACCTTCGTTGATGCGAATTCAGCCGCCCGCGCATGGCAGCGCAGGACCGCGAATCATAATATGGTGGCGGAACCGTTGCGCGCCGATTTTTAAGGCGCTTCTGATAGCTGCGCACCGACGCCACGACGGGGTCATGTCTTGCTGCGGCACTTCAGGTAGCATCCCCCGCCATGTACAAGGATCGCCCGCGAATGCCGCTCATGGGGGTGTGGTTGGCCCGCGCCGCATCCCTGGCGCTCGTGATGTTATGTCATCCCTGCGTGGCGGCCACCGCGCAATCGGCACCCGCGGCGCCATCGCCGGCCCTTCGCGCAGCGCCGGCCGCGTCGCCATCGCCGGCCGCGCCGCCGCCATCGCCGGCCGCCGCGGTCGCGTCATCCATCACTCCACCCATGACCGCGGAGGAGGTGCTGCAGACTCTCGATCAAGCCATCGATTGGTATCGCACACTCGGCATTCAGCAGCAGGCAGCCAACGAGCCCAGCGATATGCTGTTTCTTTATGACAACCGGCAAACCGCCGCCAAGGTCATGACGCAGGCCTTCGACATTGCGCGCGCCGATGCCGATATGCTGGCAAAGGTCGCCCCGCCGTCGCAGGATCAAGCAACCGACAGCGGCATGTCCGCGCAGGCGATGGCGCAATACAAGACGAGTCTCGATGCGCAGCTTGCCTCCGTGCAGAGCGAACTCGATGCCGAGCATCGCGCCCTTGCAGTGAGCGTCGGCGCCGCAAGAGCGAAGGCGGCCGCGAAACTCAACGAACTCAAGGGCGAACTCGATCTCATCACCACCAAGCAGAGCATTCTCGCCAGCATGGCCGAGGTCGTTGGATCTCGCCCGGGTTCGAGCGCCGATTCCTTGAAGGCCCAGATCGACGCCATGGCCGTGGCGATTCCATCGGCGGTATCGGCCGTACCCACAGCGGGATCTGTGCCGGGCGCCACCGCCGCCGTGCCGGTGTCGACCGCATCCGCCGCGGCGACGGCGGGCTTGCTGGCCGGCGCGGCCGCTCTGCCGGCAACCACGGTCGGCCGCTTCGGCCTCTGGGACCTCGCGGCAAACGCCATCCGCCTATCCGCGAAGGCCGGCACCATCACCGAGGTCGACCGGCGCACCGCCCTGCTGCAAAACACGATGGAGGCAATCCGCACGCCGCTCGTCGTCGAGATCAAGGCGCTGTCGGCGCGTGGTGACGCGCTTGCCGCCAAGGCCGCCGGCGCCGACAGCGTCACCCTCAACGGTGTGCATGACCAATTGGATGGGCTGGCGGTTGAGTTCAAGCAAGTATCCGCGTTGCTGCTGCCGCTCGGCCTGGAGCGGGTTCTGCTCGGCCAATACCGCCGCAATCTGCACAATTGGCGTGACAGCGTCGACGAGCAATACCGCCAGGCACTGAAGACCCTCGCGATCCGCTTGGGAGTGGTGATCGCGATTCTCGCCGTGCTGTTCACCGCCGCTGAGCTGTGGCGTCGCATGGTGCTGCGCTACATCCAGGATTCGCGCCGCCGCTATCAGCTGCTGTTGCTGCGGCGGATTGCGCTTTGGTCCCTCGTCGTGATCGTGATCGGCGTGTCGTTCGCCAGCGAGTTGAGCTCCATCGTCACCTTCGCCGGGCTCATCACCGCCGGCATCGCGGTCGCCATGCAGAGTGTGCTGGTCTCCATCGTCGGCTATTTTTTCCTGATCGGAAAGTACGGCATCCGCGTCGGCGACCGGGTGCAGATCGGCGAGGTGGCGGGCGAAGTCATCGATCTCGGCTTGGTCAGAATGTACCTGATGGAACTGGGCGGCAAGGGCACCTTGGGCCCCACCGGGCGGGTGGTCGCGTTTGCGAACTCAGTCGTGTTCCAAGTGGCGAGCGGCTTGTTCAAACAGATCCCCGGGGTCAACGTCTCCTGGCGCGAGGTGGTTCTCAAGCTGCCGGTGGGCGGCGACTACGTCGCCGTCAAGGAGCAGCTGCTTGCCGCCGTCACCCTCGCGCTGACCGACTACCATGATGAGATCCTCAGGCAGACGCGCGAAATCCAGCGCACCACGCTGTCGGATTCGCCAGCCGATGCCCACCCGCGGGTCCAGCTGCAATATTCAGCGAGCGGCGTCGAGGCGCATGTGCGTTATCCGGTCAATCTGCGGCATGCCGCCGAGATCGACGAACGCGTCACCGAAGCGCTGTCGCGGGTCGTTTCGACGGTGCCGGCGGGATGAAATGCTATCCTTGCCCCGCGTTGGCCGGTCCGCCGACTCTTTAGGGTGACGAATTCAGCATGATCTTGGTCATTGACGTGGGCAACACCCGCCTCAAATGGGCGTGGCTGACGAGCACCGGGCTGTCCGATCAGCAGGCCATCGTGCACCGGGACGCCAAGCCGGGAATCTGGACCGCGGCATTGTTCGAATCGGGCCAACGCCCAAGCCGCGTGCTGGTCTCGAACGTGGCCGGTCCGGCGATGGCCAAGACCCTCGTGCAGCTCGCCAAGAAGAAGTTTGGCGTCAAGGTCGAGTTCATCACTGCGGGACAGGAATTTCATGGGCTGACCAACGGCTACCTCGATCCCACGCTGCTCGGCGCCGATCGCTGGCTGGCGCTCATCGGCGCGTGGATGCTGGCGCGCTCGGCGCTCTGCGTGGTCGACGCCGGTACGGCCGTCAAGGTCGATGGCGTCGACGCCAACGGCCAGCACCTGGGCGGGTTGATTGCGCCGGGCATTCACATGATGCGCGAAGTACTCATGAGCAAGACCAGTGATATCGCCAAGGCCGCCGAACACAGCACCCCGTCACTGGCGGGAGTGCTCGCGAACAACACCATCGGCGCCCTATCCCGCGGCGCCGTCTTTGCCCTGGCGGGCATGGCCGATCGTGCCGCCGAGGTGATCGAGCAAAGTACCGGGGTCCAACCGAAGCTGTTCATCACCGGCGGCGATGCCGGCATGATCACCGGCACCATGCGCGCGCGGGGCGAGATCGTGCCGGATCTCGTGCTGCAAGGCCTGGCCGTGATCGCCGCGGAGCCCCAGTAGGTCGATCACCCATGTATCGGCCCGGACCGAGAAATCTCATCACGGACGTCACCGGTTTGGCGGTCGGCCACGGCACCGACGAGCGCGTGCAATCCGGCGTCACCGTCCTCACCAGCCGTGCGGCCTGGGCGGCCTCGGTGGACGTGCGCGGCGGCGGCCCGGGAACTCGCGAAACCGACGCGCTGGCGCCCGAGAATCTCATAGGCCGCGCGCACGCCGTGGTCCTCGCCGGCGGCTCGGTCTTCGGCCTCGCCGCCGCCGACGGCGTGACGGCAGCGCTGTCCGCCGCCGGCATCGGCCTCAAGCTCAAGGAGGGTTCACCGGCGATTCCCTTGGTGCCCTCAGCGGTGCTGCATGATCTGGGCAACAGCGGTGACAAGCAGTGGGGCATGGAGCCACCCTACCGGCGTTTAGGGATCACCGCGCTCGACACCGCCGCTGCCGATTTCTCGTTGGGATCGGTCGGTGCCGGCCGTGGCGCGATGGCGGGTCTCGCCAAGGGTGGCATCGGCTCGGCTTCCATCGAGATCGGCGACGGCATCGTGGTGGGAGCGCTGGTGGCGGTGAATTCGATCGGCTCCGTGTTCATGCCGGACGGCAGGACCTATTGGGCGTGGGCTTTCGAACTCGACGGCGAGTTCGGGGCAGCGCCACCGCCGCTGCCAACCGGTCCGCGCAGCGACCCGGCACCGGATGACTCGCGGCTGCTGTCGCTCGGCAGACTGCAGGCGGGCGCGAATACCACGCTCGGCGTCATCGCCTGTAATGCCGATCTCGATTCGGTGCAATGCAAGCGCGTCGCCATGATGGCCCAGGACGGTATCGCCCGCGCCGTGCGGCCTGCCCACACACCCTTCGACGGCGACACCATCTTCGCGCTCGCGAGCGGCGCCGTCGCCCTCGACACAAATCACCGCCGCGCGGTGCAGCTCGGCCGCATCGGCTCCGCCGCCGCCGACTGCCTCGCCCGTTCGATCGCGCGCGCCGTGTACTGCGCCACTCGACCTTAGCAGTCGCTCTGGACGGGCTGCACGGCGTCCACCGCAAACGACTCAGGCAGCAGCCCCTGCGAGTGGCGCAGCCACATGTGTTGAAACGCGGATTCAAGATGCCGTCGATAGCGGTCGGTATCGAAGAAGGCATGACCTGAGCGCATCTCATCGAGCGCCGCGCGTAACTTCGCGAGCCGCTGCGGCCCGCGCAGCAACTCGAGGGCGGTTGCCTCGTAGCTCTCGAGGTCGTGGGTCACCAGTGCATCGAGTCCAAGCGATGTGAGCAGACTGGCGCTCATGCGTGCCGCAAAGCTGTCGCCCGCGCAGGTCAGCACCGGGACACCTTGCGACAAGGCATCGCCGGCCGTGGCACCCGCATTGAAGGGCAGCGTGTCGAGGAACAAATCCACGTGCGCATAGCGGCCCAAGTACTCGGCGTACCCGACCCGCGGTGCAAATACCAAGCGATGCGCCGCGACGCCTCGGCGTATCGCCTCACGGCGCAGGTTGTCGGCGGCCGCGGGACGCGCCGCGAGCAACCACAGCACCGTGTCGGGCGCCGCCACGAGCAGCCGCATCCAGATGTCGAACAACGATGGATTCAATTTGGGCGTGGCGTTGAACGAACACAACACGAGACCCGCCGGCGGCAGCCCGAAGGAGGCGCGCGGCGCCGTCACGGCCGCCGCGCGAGCCGCATCACTCGGCTGGTAGCACTCCGGCATCCACACCACCTGTTCCGCATAATCCGCGCGCCGCGCTTCCGGAATGAGCTCGCGGTCGGCGATCAGATAGTCGATGTAGTCCGCGCCCATCGTGCCCGGCAGCCCCAGATAATTGACCTGGATGGGCGCCGCGCGGCGCGCGAAGATGCCGGTGCGCTGATCGCGGGTGTGCCCGGCAAGATCCACCGCGATATCGATTTTGAGGTCACGCAGCAGCGCGACGATGGCATCGTCACCCTCGCCGGTCACGTCGATGAAGCGGTCGAAGGCGGCTTCGAGCCTGCCCCGGATCGGTCCGTCCGACTGCCGACCCCAGGATATCGCGCTGACCTCGAAGCGGCTGCGGTCATGCAATTCGAACAAACCCGCCAGCAGATAGGACACGGCGTGCGCACCAAAATCTCCCGACACATACGCAACGCGGATCCGTGCCGGGGCCGGCTCTTGCCGAAGCACCGTATTTCGAGCGCTGTCCGGCCGCGCCGCCCATGCGCCGTCGGACGCCTGCGGGACCGCCGGAAACTGCCTCCGCGTATACGTCCGCGCACAACGCAACTGCAGTGCCGCCGACGACGAAACGCACAAGAAGGCGAAGGGCAGATCGGCACAGGCATCGGCCTCGACCTGCTGCGTCACCCGCTCCACCAGAGCTTGGTAATCGCGCCAATCACAGGTGTGCAGCCGCGCCTGCAAGAGATTGCCGAACAGGAACGCGAATCCGGGAGCCACGGCGGCGAGCCGCGCGAAGGCGTCGGCGGCCTCCGGGTAGCGTTGCAGAACCAGCAACGCATTGCCCCGGTTGTGCAGGGCTTCAGCGAAGTCGGGCGTCACCTCGAGTGCGCGGTCGAAAAATGCCAACGCCTGCTCGGTGCGCCGCAAATCGAGATGGACGAGGCCCAAATTGTTGAGCGCGCCGACGAACTCCGGCTGCTGCGCCACCGCCCGTTCGAGACACTCGAGCGCACGCTCCGGCCGGCGCATCTCGCGCAGGAGGTTGCCGAGATTGTTGAGCGCGTGCGCGTAGTCGGGACGCAGCTCGAGCGCCCTTTCGTACGCGGCCACCGCTTCCTGCGATCGGCCAAGCGACTGCAAGGCCGTCGCCCGGTTGTAGCACGCTTCCGGATAGTCCGCCTTGAGAGCGAGCGCTCGATCAGCCGCAGCGAGTGCCGCCGCGCCGTCGTTGCCATCAAGCAGCGCCTTGGACAGATTTGCATGCGCGCTCGCTTTTTCCGGGTCGACCGCGATGGCCTGACGCAACAGCGCAATACCCTCCGCAAGGTCGCCCTTTTGCACCGCCAGCGCACCGAGCAGATGCAGCACGTCGAAGCTGCGCGGCGTGACGCTGAGCAGCTGCCGGTAGATGGCTTCCGCCGCGGCCAGATCACCACGCTGATGCGCCTCGATCGCCGTCAGCAAGCGTGCGCGCTGCGGGAGCTTTTCTCGGGGTGCCATTGCTGCAAGCCTAGCATCAAGCCTGTCATCAAGCCTGAATACGCGGCGTCGCACCGAGCAGCGCCCGCGTATAGTCATGCTGCGGTGATTCGAGCACCGTGGCGGCCGCGCCGTGCTCGACGATTCGGCCCTGCTGCATGACGTAGACCCGATCGGCGATCGCCCGCACCACCGCGATGTCGTGCGAGATGAACAGATAGGCCAACTTGAGTCGCGAGTTCAAGTCGATCAGCAGGTCGATGATCTGTGCCCGGACCAGCACGTCGAGCGCCGTCACGGCCTCATCGAAGACGATCACCGTGGGTGCGGTGATCAAGGCCCGCGCAATCGCGATGCGTTGCCGTTGGCCGCCGGAGAACTCATGGCTGTAGCGCGCTCCATCGGCGGCCTGCAAGCCCACCTGCTCGAGCACCGACGCCACGCGCCGGCGCATCTCGGCCTTGGTTGGCTGTACCTCGGCGAGACGCAACGGCTCGGCGACCAACCGCTCCACCGGCCACTCAGGATCAAAGCTGCTGTAAGGGTCCTGAAACACCGCTTGGATCGAGCGGCGCAAGCGTCGTGCAGCCTTGCCACGGGCGGAACCGAAGGCTTCACCGAGCAGCCTCACCTCGCCGGCTTGCGGACGGTCCAGCGCCAGAAGCAATCGCAGCAGGGTCGACTTGCCCGACCCGGACTCACCGATCAGACCGACGCTCTCGCCCGGCTGGACCTCGAGCGACACGTGATCCACGGCGCGAAAGGCGGGCGGCGCTCGCCACAGCGAGCGGCGGCCGAGCGCATAGTCGCGCACCAGGCCGCGCGCCTCCAACACCGGTGTCGAGTCGGCCGCAGCGGGCCTCGCGATGGACGTTCGCACGCGCCGCGGCGCAAGCGTGGCGGCCTCGAGCAACGCGCGCGAATAGGGATGGCTCAAGTGTTTGAGCGCCGTCGCGGTTGCGCCCTGCTCGACGATCCGGCCGGCCTGCATGATGGCGACGCGATCCGTGACCTGCGCGATCAACGCCAGATCGTGACTGACGAGAATCATGCCCATGCCCCGTTCGCGCACCAGCGTCACGAGCTGCGCGAGGACCCCCGCCTGGGTCCGCACATCCAATGCCGTGGTCGGTTCATCCGCGATGAGCAGAGCGGGCTCGAGCACGGTGGCGAGCGCAATCGCCACCCGTTGTCGTTGGCCGCCGGACAGTTCGTGCGGATAGTTGCGCGGCGAGCCGCGCTCACCGGTGAGGCCAACGGCCTCGAGCGCCGTGCGCGCCCGCTTCGCGGCGGCGGCGCCCGACGCCGCGCCGTGCAGACTCAGCGTCTCGGCCACCTGGGCGCCGATCCGCATCAAGGGATTGAGCGCCGTCATCGGCTCCTGAAAGACCATGCCGATTTGCTGGCCACGAATGCGCTGCATCTGCTGTTCACTGCAGCTGTCCAACGCCCGGCCGCCCAGGCGGATGCTGCCGCTCGCCAGCGCCGTGCGCGGCAGCAGCCGCATGATACCGAGCGCCGTGAGAGACTTGCCCGATCCCGAAGCTCCCACCAGGCCCAGAATCTCGCCGGCACCGACGGTGAACGAGAGCTCCTGGACGATGCACCGTCCGCCGATGGAGATGCTGAACGAATTGAGCTCGAGCAGCGGCGCGGTCATGCGCTCCGCCACGGTCAAGCGCTGCGCCGCGAACGCAACCCATCGCCCAACAGGTTGAGTCCGAGCACGAACAGGAAAACGGCAACGCCCGGATACACGGCCAACCAGGGATCGATCGCCGTCAGGGTTTGCGCATCGTTCAACATCCGGCCCCAACTTGGGATGGGCGGCTGCGCGCCCAAGCCCACATAGGAAAGTCCCGCTTCGGCGATCACGCCGAGAGAAAACTGGATCGTGCTCTGGACCACCAGCAACGTCGTCAAATTCGGCAGGATGTGACCGAGCGAAATCTGCAACCGGCCCTCGCCCGCCATGCGCGCCGCCAGCGTGTAATCCCGGCTCCATGCCGTCATGGCGCCGCCGCGGGTGACGCGCGCGAACACGGGAATGTTGAAGATGCCGATGGCGATGATGGCGTTTACCGCGCCGGGCCCAAAGGCGGCGGTGATGAGGATGGCGAGCAGCAGTGCCGGAAAGGCGAAGATCACATCGTTGCCGCGCATCAACAGCTCATCGACGAGACCACCCCGCGCGGCGGCAGCGAGCCCCGCCGGCACGCCCGCCAGGAGTCCGATCGCCACCGACAGGAACGCCACTCCCACCGAGTTCCTGGCGCCGGCCATGATCATCGAGAGCGTGTCGCGGCCGAGCTGGTCGGTGCCGAGGAGATGATGCCAGCCGGCGGGTTGCAGCCGCTCGGCAATGTCGAGTGCGGCAGGATCGTAGGGCGTCCAAAACTGCGCGACCGCCGCCATGGCGAGGAATCCCGCGGTGATCGCCGCGCCCGCCATGCCGGTGCCCCGCCTCACGGCTCGCCACCGGAACGCCGGCGCGGATCGACGCAGGCGGCGGCGACGTCGACGAGGAAACTCAAACCCACCACCGCGATCACCAGAATCACGACGACGCTCTGCACCACCATCAGATCGCGCTGCTGGATGGCTTGAAAGACCAATCGCCCGAGCCCCGGCAGAAAAAATACGTTTTCGATGATGATGGCGCCGGCGAGCAGAAAACCAAATTGCAAACCGAGCACGGTCAGCACGGGCGTCATCGCGTTGGGCAGCGCATGGCGCCACAGCACGCGCCAGTCACCGGCGCCTTTGGCCCGCGCAGTGCGAATGTAATCTTCGTGCAGCGTATCGTTGAGCGCCCCGCGCAAGACGCGGGCGAGGATGGCGGCCTGCGGCATGGCAAGCGCCACGGCAGGCAACGTCAGCGCCCCGAGCGCCGGCCCGACGCCGGCCGCCCAACCGGGAAAACCGCCGGCGGACACCCAGTGCAGCTTCACCGCAAACAACAGCACCAACAACAGTCCCAGCCAGAAGTTCGGCACGGCCAAGGCCACTTGAGTGCCGCTGGTGAGCAACCAGTCGCCCGCCCGACCCCGCAGGGCGGTGGCCGTCAGCCCCACGGGAAAAGCGATCACGACGGCGAGCGCCAGCGCATAGGCCGCCAGCGGCAGCGACACCTGCAGACGCTCGGCGATCAGGGCGCCCACCGGCACGCGATAGGTGTAGCTCAAACCGAAGTCGCCCCGCAGCAGGCCGAACAGCCAATGCGCATAGCGCTCGAGCGGTCCGGCGTCGAGACCCAACTGCGCCCGCATCGCATTCATCGCCTGCGGGCTCGCTTGCATGCCCATCATGGTGCGCACCGGATCGCCCGGCACCACCTGGACGATGATGAAGATCATCACCGTGGCGACCAACGTCGTACCCATCAGCACCGCGATCCGGCCGGCAAAAAAATGGACGCCCATGCGCCGTGCCGCCAGCACCAGCAGCACCAGCAGCAATGCGCCGCACGCCCACCCCAACGCGCGTCCGCTCGAGGCGATCGCCGCCGACCGGCGCGCCGCCAGCGGCGGTCCTACGTAACGCGCCCGGCCCAGGTCGACGATCCCAAGCACATTGTCAAAGCCGAGACCGGTGAAGTGCTTGTTCCAGATCGCGAGCCGCGGATACTGGAAGAGAAATCCATTCACCGCATCATCGGCGAGCTTTCGTTGAACCCGCGCCAAGAGAGCACGCCGCTCGTCCATGGTGGTGGCAGCTTCCAGCGCCGCGATCAACGCCTTGAATTCCGGATTCGAATAACCGAAGTAGTAATCATCGCGGGCATAGATGTCGTAGTCCAGCGGTTCAGCGTGCACCACGATGCTCATGTCGAAGTCATGCCGGGTATAGACCTGGTCGATCCACTGCGACCATTCAAGATTTTCAATGCGCGCGCGGATGCCGACCGCAGAGAGTTGCGCGGCGATGATCTCGCCGCCCCGCCGGGCATAGCTCGGCGGCGGCAACTTCAGCGTCACCGCAAAACCTGCCGGGTAGCCAGCTGCCGCCAGCAGCCGCCGCGCCTCGGTGACATCATGAGGATAGCGACCGGTCAAATCCACATAGGCGGGATTACGCGGCGGAAAATGGCTGCCGATCGGCGTGCCGTAGCCGAACATCGCGCCATCGATGATGGCACGACGGTCGAGCGCATACGCAACCGCCCGGCGCACCAAGAGATCATTGAACGGTGGCCGGCGATTGTTGAGCGACAGGATGGTCTCACCCTCGGAGGATCCGACGAACACGTCGAAGCGCGGATCGGCCGCGAACTGCGCGAAACTCTCCGGCGCCGGATAATTGTCGAAGGCATCGATGTCCCCTGCCATCAAGGCGGCATAGGCAGCCGTGGGATCGCTGATGAACCGGAAGGTGGCGGCATCGAGCATGGCCGGGCGAGTCGTCCCGGTCGCGGGCGTCGCGCCCTCAGGCGTCCCGGTCGCGGGCGTCGCGCCCTCAGGCCCCGCCGGTCCGCCCCAATAGTCGGGGTTTCTGACGAGTCGCAACGAGTCGCCGCGGCGCCACTCGGCAAGGCGAAACGGGCCGGTGCCCACCGGCTGCTGGGCGTTTCCCGCAGCCGACCGAGGCTCCACCATCACGAGCGCGCCGAACGCCAGCGACGACAACAGGCTGCTCGATCGTTGGCTCAACCGGATCCGCAAGGTGCCCGAATCCAGCGCGTCGATCGCGGCGATGGCCTGCAGGCGCGAGCGCTGCGGGTTGACCGAATCCGCGGCTCGAGCCCGATCCAGGGAGAACTTCGCGGTATTCGCATCGAAAACCACATCGTTATGAAAGCGCACACCCGATCGAAGCTTGAATGTATAAGTGAGTGCATCATCGGAGACCGTCCATGACTCGGCGAGACGCGGACGCACCGAACCGTCCGCGGCGAACTCCACCAAACCCTCGAACACATTGTCGTAGAGAGCCGCCGAAATCGCCGCGGCTGGGTTCGCCGTCGGATCGAGAATGGGCGGTTCCAGTTGCATGCCGATGCGGATGCCGGCGCCGCCGCTGGCGGCACGCTCGCTGGCGGCACGCTCGCTGCCGGCAGCCAACGGAAAACCAACGCCCAGCGCCGCAGCCAATACCAACGCCGACGTGAGACACCAGAACGGCGCCCCTCCCCCCGCCCCCGCTCGCCTCATGCGGCCCGGTTGAGCAACGACCAGGCTGACAAGGCCATCACTTTGGCCGATGTCACCAGATCGTCGATGGCCACATACTCATCCGGTTGATGCGCCAGATCCAGCAGTCCCGGACCATAGGCGATGCAGTCCTTGAGCTTGCCGACGCGGTCGATGTGCTTCTGATCGTAGGTCCCCGGTGAGCAGATGAACTCAGGCTCACGGCCGATCACCCGGCGTATCGCCGCCGCCGTGACGCTCGCCACCGGCCCGTTGCGATCCGCCATGCTCGGAATCACTTCGAGGATGTCTCGGATGCTGTAGCTGAAACCGGCGCGCTCGCGGCTCAACCGCTCGAGGATCGCGAGTACCTCGCCCTTCGCACCGGCCAAGGTCTCTTCGATCAGCAGTCGCCGATCGATGATGAGCCGGCACGAGTCCGGCACACACGGAGCCGGCAATCCCGCCGCTTGTTCAGCCTGGCCACCGTGAATGGAATTCAGATTGAGCGTCGAGTGGCGAGCACCGGACGGCACCACCGGCATATCCGTGGAGCGCGCCAGCAGCATGGGATAAAGCTCCCGTTCGAAACTGTCCAGTACCGCCTGCATATGTCTGACGGCGCAGTTTCCCAAAAACGGCATGGAGCCGTGGGCGATGCGGCCGTGTGTTTCGATTTCCGCCCACCAGACCCCGCGGTGCCCGATGCAGACGCGGTCCGGGTTGAGCGGCTCGGGGATGATGACGTGGTTGACCTTGGGTTCCGAAAACCAGCCACGCTCCGCCAGATAGTGCACGCCGCCGAAGCCTCCAGACTCCTCGTCGACGGTGCCGGAAATTTCAATGGCGCCGGGCCAGTCGGCCGCACAGTCGAGCAATGACTCCACGGCGACGAGGGAGGCCGCGAGTCCGCCTTTCATGTCGCAGGCGCCGCGCCCGAACACCTTGCCGTCCCGCACCAACCCGGCGAAAGCATCGACGCTCCAGCCAACGCCCGCCTGCACCACGTCGATATGACTGTTGAAGTGCACGCAGCGACCCGGTCGTGCGCCCACCCGTCGGCCGATCACATTGACGCGCGGATGACGATCACTGTCTCCCGGGGTTCCCCGAGCACGCACATACTCGACGCTGAAATCCCGCTGGCGGAGGCGCCGGCCGATGAATTCGGCGCAGTCGACATACCCCTCGCCCGGCGGATTCACCGTCGGGAAACGGATCAGCTCACGGGTAAGCTCGACGAGCTCGTCGCGCCGCCCGTCGATGTGCTCGAGCAGCCTCTCGCCGACAGCATCAACATCACCGACATCACCGACATCACCGACATTGTCCATGGCAGCAGGATACCGTGGCATGACGCTGAGTGCAGCGGCTCATTCGCGGGCGCGGGGCCGATCGTCCGCGGTCACCGCGGACGCGGCCGTCCCGACCGCGGTCGTTCCCGCTGCGGCGCCGACGGCTTGCAAAAAGGCGGCCACATCGGCCGCCGAGCGCTGCGGAATTTCGATCTGCGGCAGATGCCCGACGTGGGGATAAAGAATCAGCTTGGCGCCCGGGATGGCACGGGCGAATTTTTCCGCGCTCTTCGGTTCGATGAGGACATCGTTCTCGCCATTCACTACCAACGTGGGGACGGTGATGTTGCGCAAGACGGCCTCGCTCGCCTGCGCCGCATCGCTGAAGTCGATGGACATGAGAATCGCGCGATGCCCCGGCGCACGCTGGAACTCGGCCCACCGATCCACCAAGGCGGGGGTGATCACGGTCTTGTCGTACACGTCGATCTTCAAACCCGAATCGATCAACGGCCTGTTGTCGATATTGCGCAGCAACGCGCGCCCCAGCCGGTAGCGCAGGATCTTGAAAGCCAATGGGGTTTGCGGTGGCGGCCCTTCGTTGGCGAACCCCGCCGCATCGACCAGGATCAGCGCGTCGATGCGCTCGGGGTGCTTCAGCGCGAACTGCCAGGCGACGCCGCCGCCCATGGAATTGCCGGCGAGCGCGAATTTGGGCAGCGACAAGGCGCTCGCAAAGGAATCGACGAAGTCAGCCAACCCCCCGAGGCGCAACTCATATCCGTCAGGCGCCTGAGTGAGCCCATGCCCAGGAAAGTCCAGGGTGATGATGTGGAATTGACTCTTGAGTTCCCGCACCCAGCCCTCCCAGCTGGTATAAGAATCGCCGAAGCCATGCAGCAACAGCAACAGCGGCAGGTGCGGGTCGCCCACCTCTTGATAGTGCGCATGGAATCCACCCGGTAAATCGACGAAATGCGAGTTTGCATCCGAATACTTCGCATCCAGCACATCATAGGGAATGTCCGGGCCGGAGAGCTTCAGCCACGCAGCCCCGAGCAGCACGACGAGGACGATCACGATGATCGCGAGGACTTTCATGTCGCAGCCGCCTGTCGATATCGTTCGATCATGGTCCTAGTGCTCGATGGCTCTGACATCTCGCCGCGCTCGTCGCAGCACGCCGCTCAATACTTGTAGCTTACGCGGATGCCGAAGGTCGCGGGCTCGCCCGCCTGCGCGACTTCGGCAGTCGGCAGGAAGAAATTCCGCGTCACGTCATAATACTTGTTGAAGATATTGCGCCCCCAGAGCGCGACGGTCCACGGTTTTCCGGACGCCGGCGATAACGACAGATTGGCATTCGCAAGCCAGTACTTCGGAACGGTGAAGTCATTGCTGCCGAGCAGATAGAACTGGCTGTAAGTATCGTGAAAACTATAGTTGATCTCGGGGTCAAGTTTGTACTCGCCGAGGTCGATGGCATAGCTCGCATCGCCGCCGTAGCTCCACTTCGGAAAGCTCTCCGGCTGCCCGTCGTAGTTGACGGCCGGCGTGCTGCTGTTGAGCAGCGTGCTGGTGTAATAGCCTTCGACGAAGCCGGCATACTGCGATACCGACAAGCCGGCCACCGGCAGCCATTCGACCTCCAATTCGCCGCCATGGATTCTCGAATGCGGCACATTGACGAACTTGCCGATGTAGGTGCCGGAGACGGGATCCAGTTGCTTGCCCAAGATTTGCTGATCGCGATAGACATAGTCGAACACTGACGCGTTGACCCGCACGGTGCGCGCCAGCTCGGATTTGATACCGACTTCATAGGCCGTCAACCTTTCCGGGTTGAACGGATCGGCCTGCGGCACGGACGTGGTGTTGTGCGCCGTGAACCCTCCCGACTTCACGCCACGGCTGACGCTGCCGTACACCAAGGTGTTGTCCACGGGCGTATAGTCGAGTTCGATCTTCCCCGACGGCAAGTTCGAGGTGATCGAGTCGTTGACTCCGCTGGTGAATGGGATGACCGGCACGATGAACCCCGTCCCTAGGTTCTTGAGTTCCCGGGTCTCATGGTCTTCTCGCAGGCCCAAGATTCCCTTGAACTGCGAATTGAACTGATAATTCACCTGGCCGAATTCTCCGAACGAGCTGGCTTTCTGCTCGTACGTGGTTTCGGCGATGCCGCCGAGCGAATCGGTGAAGTCGGAATAGAAATCCTCGTCGAGTTTTTGATCGGAATAAAATATGCCGCCGACCCAGCCCAAGGGTCCGGCGCCCGCCGAGGCCAGCCGTAATTCCTGCGAGACCACATCGACATCGCTGCGGAAATACTCGTCCGAATCGTCATACTGCGTCGCGTCCCAATCCGCATATTCACGCCGGATGAGCTTGTCGTAAGCGGTAATGCTGGTCAGCTTCGCAAACCCCAGGTCGACGTTGGCCTTGAGATTCACCCCGTTGTTCGAATTGTCGAGGCCCGGCTTCGCGCCCGGATCAAGGCCGGTGACGGCGGCGAATGTCGGACTCAAGTTCCAACCGGTTACGTAGTGCGAGGTATCCGCCGGAATGGTCGTCGTGACTCCGCCGCCTGCATTGGTGCGCGTGTAAGGGGCGATCAACTGCAATCCCGTCTCGTCCGACTTGTCCTCGGAAAGATGAAACTCCAACAAGAGATCCACAGCGTCATCAGGCTTCCACTCCAATTGTCCGCGTCCGCCGACCTGATCCTTGCCCCCGAGGCGCTGCCCCGTATCGCGATTGCGCTGCCAGGCGCCGCCTTCCTCGGTGGCGAACGCAAGGCGGCCGGTCAGCCCGTTGACCAGGGTGCCCGACACATACCCTTCGGCGTTGACCGCGTTGAAGGAACCATATTCCGCCGTAAACCCCGCATGAGTGTCCTCGGTGGGCCGGTTGGTGATGAAGTTGATCTCGCCCCCCGTGGTATTGCGGCCGTATAACGTGCCCTGGGGTCCGCGCAGCACCTCGATCCGGTCGATATCGTAGAGCTGACCCACTGTCTGGATGGGCAGGGCAAAGGCGACGTCGTCCAAGCTCACGCCGATCGGCGAGGCGTTATTCGAGGTGTAGTCTAGAAAACCGATGCCGCGTATTCGGAACTGCGGCTGGCCGCTGCCGAAGGCGGGCTCGACTTGCAAGCTGGGCAACGCATTTTGCAGGCTCACCACGCTGGTAATGCCCTTCTCGGCGAGGTCTTGCCCCGAAATGACGGATATCGCGATGCCGACATTCTGCGCCGACTCCTCGCGGCGCTGCGCCGTGACCACGACCTCTTCCAAACCAGAACGGTCACCACCGCTCACGTCGGCACTCTCCCCTCTGGCAATCGACACACTCAAGGCGGCGGCGAGCGCCACGACAACGCGAAACGACATCGCTCTTTCTCCTGACTGGAATTCATGCTGTTCAAACCAGCCGCGCATCATCGCGGAGCCACCGCCCGATGTGAACGATTTTTTTTCAAGTGCACCATGCATTTCAGTTATGAAGGCCCCATGTATCCGCGGGATTTTGTAAACTCCCTCCCATGAGCGAGGAAGATGCGTCCATTCACAATGCGCCCATTCACGTGGTCTGCGGCCACTGCGACTCGGTCGTGCGGCTGCCGGCCGATCGCCTGGGGTCCGAACCACGCTGCCCCAAATGTCACACCCCACTGTTCGAGGGCAAACCGCTGGCGCTCAACGCGGCGAATTTCGACAAACATCTGCGTCGCGGCGATCTTCCTCTGGTGGTCGACTTCTGGGCGCCGTGGTGTGGCCCTTGCCTCGCCATGGCGCCTTACTTCGAAGCCACGGCCCGCCAACTCGAACCGAAGTGGCGCTTCGCCAAGCTCAACACCGAGGAATATACCGGGCCCGCATCGCGCTTCAATATCCGCAGCATTCCCACGATGATCGTCTTTCGCGGCGGCCTGGAAGTAGCCAGACAGAGCGGCGCCATGGACGCGGGGAAAATCACGCGCTGGCTGCAATCGTTGGTTTGACAGCCGATGGTTTGAGCCGCCACAGTGCCACCAGGGTGACCAAGCCGACGGCGGTGAGATAATAGCCGACGTAGCGCAAGCCATAGTGCGTCGATAAATGGCTGGCGATCAGCGGCGCAAGCGACGCGCCGAGAATGCCCGCGAAATTGAAGGTGAGCGACGTGCCGGTATAGCGCACCGCGGTGGGAAACAGTCCCGCCAGCGCACTGCCCAGCGGCCCGTAAGTAAGGCCGGTCAGTAAAAATCCCAGCGCCAGAAACCCGAAGACCTTCGCGGTGTCCCGAACCGCCAACAACGGCTGGAAGCAGAACCCGAACAGCATCAGCCCGAGCGTGGCGATGATGAGCATGCGGCGACCACCGATTCGGTCCGCGATCAGTGCTGACAAGGGGATGGTCAGGCCGAAGAACAGCACGCCGATCATCTGCAGGATCAAGTACTCGCCGCGTGCATATCGCAGCGCGGTGGTCGCCCAACTCAAGGAGAAGACCGTCATCAGATAAAAGATGAGAAAGGTCGTGGTGGTACCGAGAATTCCCAACAACAGCTCGCGCGGGTACTTGCGTACGACTGTGAAGAACGGCACGCTCACCCGCTCACCCTGTTCCACACTGCGCTGAAACGCCGGCGTCTCCACCAGTTGCAGACGGATGTACAGACCAAGCAAAACCAGGACGGCGCTCGCGATGAAGGGCAGCCGCCAACCCCAGGCGAGGAAGTCGCCGTTGCCCATGGCGCTGCCGACGCCCAAAAACGTGGCGGTGGAGCAGATGAACCCAAGCGGCGCTCCGAGCTGCGGGAAACAGCCATACCATGCCTCCTTGCCACGAGGCGCATTCTCGGTCGCCAGCAGCACGGCGCCACCCCATTCACCGCCCAACCCCAGTCCCTGCCCGAAGCGGCACAGCGCCAGCAGCACGGCGGCCGACACACCGATCGACGCATAGGTGGGCAGCATGCCGATCGCCACCGTCGACACTCCCATGGTTAACAGCGCCGTGACCAGCGTCGCCTTGCGACCGATGCGATCGCCAAAATGGCCGAACAAAGCTGAACCCACGGGTCGTGCGAAGAATGCCAGCGCGAAGGTCGCGAAGGATTGCAACATTGCGGCATTCGCGGCGCCCTTGGGAAAGAACAGCGTCGGGAATACCAGCACGGCGGCGGTGGCATAAATATAGAAGTCAAAGAACTCGATGGTGGTGCCGATCAAGCTCGCGAAGAGAATGCGGTACACCGGCTGGGCGGGCCGCGAAAGCAAAGCGTCCAAAACGGGCAACTCCCGAGGTCGTCGATCGAGTCGGCGATGGTACACCTGACCCGGCATGTCGGCGCAAAATGCCCGTTGGCGGGCGCTGGGTCGCCGGGATCCGGTTGCTGAAGACCCCTAGTTCTGCTTGATGAGATCGTCGGGCTTCAGCTCGCCCAAGGGGATGGGCGGCGGATTAGGCGCCGCCCGCGCGGCATTCTCGGCCGGCACCAGCGGCTGACCGGTACCCGCCGGGGGATGCGCCGCAAAGCGCTCGATGTCCCCTAGCTGGGAAGGCGCCCAGCCTCCGCCCAGCCCATTGATGAGATTTACACTGGCCGAGAGCTGTTTGAGCTGGACGGTGAGCTCGGTCTCACGGGCGGACAGAAAAGCGTTCTGCGCCGTGATGACGTTCGAATAGCTGTCGACGCCCTGGCGGAACAGCACCAGGGTAAGTTCGAGCGCCCGCTCCGCCGCGACTGTCGCCTTGTGCGCCTGTCCGAATTCCGTCGCCAGGATGGAGAGCGCCGCCAAATTATCCTCCACCGCTTGAAAGGCCGACAGCACCGTCGCGCGATAGGTCGCCGCCTCGTTGTCGTTCTCGGCGCGGGCCTGGGCGACAGCGGCACGGCGTGCGCCGCCATCGAACAGGGTCTGCGCCAAACTCGGTCCCGCCGACCAGAAACGATTGGGCGCATTGAACAAATGACTGATCGCCGTCGACTCGTAGCCGCCCGTCGCGCTCAAGGTAAGCGACGGAAAGAAGGCCGCGCGGGCGACGCCGATCGCCGCGTTCGACTCGGCCACGCCCCGCTCCGCCGCGGCGATATCCGGTCTGCGCTCCAACAAGTCCGACGGCACACCCACCGGAATGTCCGGCAGCCGCTGATTCAGGCGCTGGTAGGCAATGGAGAAATCCGCCGGCGCGACGCCGATCAGCACCGCGATGGCGTGTTCATACTGGGCCCGCGCAACACCGACATCGGTGGCCGATGCCATGGCCGAATCGAGCTGGGACTCCGCCGTCGCGACGTCCGCTTCGGAGTCCATGCCGGCGGCGACCAAGGTCTGCACCAGATGCAAGGCGGCCTGATAGTCGGCCACCGTGATATCGAGAATGCGCCGCTGCTCATCGGCGACCCGCAGCTCGAAGTAATCCTCGGCCAGCGTCGTTTGTGTGGATAGCAGCGCATTGGCGAGCGTGGCGGCGCTCGCCTGCGCGGCGAAGCGGTCTTCGGCCACGGTGTTGCGAATACTGCCCCAAAGATCCACTTGATAAGACAGCGCCAGCGGCAGCTCGAAAATATTATGGGTCGTGGCCGAACTGCTCGACGTCGTCGCAGCGGTGCCGGTGGTCGACGCAGCGGTCGACGTGGTCGTCGTCGCGCTGGTAGCCGTACCGCCCGACGTTCCGGCGCCGGCGAGGGAGCCGCCGCCGATGGCGGCGAGAGAGGCGCTCGATTTCTCGCGCGTTGCCGACGGACTGACGCTCAAGGTCGGGAACAGCTGCGCTTGCGCCTCTTGGGCCAACGCACGGGCGGCTCGATAACTCGCCTCCGCGGCGATGATGGTCTGATTCGAGATGGCGACGCGTGACTCCAGCTCGTTGAGCTGCGGATCGTCATAAACCTCCCACCAGTGATTGCGGATCACGGCATCTTGGGGCTCGGCGATTTTCCACCCTTTGCCCGCATCGCCGCCGGCGGAAGCCTCCTTGAAGGCCGCCGGCGGCGCAGTCTTCGGCGGATCGTAGTGCGGCGCGAAATTACAACCGGCCAGGAGCGAAACGCCGAAGGCAGCCGGCACCGCGGACCGCAGCCAACGGCCGAAGCGAGGCGCTCGCATCATGAGGTCGCGGGCGCGCCGTCGCGCCCGGCTTCGGCAGTTGGACTCGAGGCGAAGCCAAAACGGGAGATCCATATATTCACCCGATCCATGTAGAGATAAATCACCGGCGTCGTGTACAGGGTGAGCACCTGGCTTACGATCAAGCCGCCGACGATGGCTATCCCCAAGGGCCGGCGCAGTTCCGAGCCCATGCCGGTGCCGACGGCCAGCGGCACGCCGCCCAGCAACGCCGCCATGGTCGTCATCATGATGGGCCTGAAGCGCAGGAGACTCGCCTCGAACACCGACTCCTTCGGCGTTTTGTGATCGCGTCTCTCCACCTCGATGGCGAAGTCGATCATCATGATGGCGTTCTTCTTGACGATGCCGATGAGCAGAATGATGCCGATCAGCGCGATCACCGACAGTTCGGTGTGCGTCAGCAGCAGCGCGAGCAGCGCGCCCACGCCCGCCGAGGGCAGCGTCGACAGGATGGTGATCGGATGAATATAGCTCTCGTAGAGAATGCCGAGGACGACGTAGACGGCCGCAACCGCTGCGGCAATCAACAGCGGCTCGCTCGACAAGCTTGACGTGAAGGCCTGCGCCGTGCCGCTGAACGAACCCGTCACGGTCGAGGGAACGCCCAGCCTGCGCTCGGCCGCATTGATGAGTTCGACGGCGCTGCCGAGCGCCACCCCTGACGCAAGATTGAAGGAGAAGGTCACGGATGGAAACACGCTCGAGTGATTGACCGTGAGGGGCGCGGTGGCGCTTTCGTAATGCGTGAACGCCGACAGCGGCACCATGCCGCCGCCGCTCGCCGCGACGTAAATATTTTGCAGCGCCTCCGGGTTCTTCCAAAAAATCGGATCGACCGCCATGACCACGTAGTATTGATTGAGCTGGGTGTACGTGGTGGCGATTTCGCGTTCGCCGAAGGCATCGTAGAGCACGCTGTCGATCGACTCGGGTGAGATCCCCAACCGCGCGGCGGTGGGCCGGTCAATGACCAGATGCGCGGCCAGTCCCTTGTTCTGCGCATCGCTGTTCACGTCGGTCAGTTGGTGAATGCCCTTCAGCTCCTTGAGCAGCAGCGATCCCCAGTGGTTCAAGGTCGCGAGATCCGCGCTCTGGATGGTGTATTGATACTCGGCGGGGGTCTGCCGACCACCGATGCGCACGTCCTGCACGGCCTGCAGGTACAGCGTCGCGCCGGGCACCTGCGCAAGCTTGGGACGCAGCCGGTTGATGATCTGATCAGCGCTCACCTTGCGTTCCGCGAGGGGCTTCAAGGCGATGAACACCCGGCCGGTGTTGGTGGTGGTTCCGCCGCCGCCGCCGCTGAACAACAGCACCGTATCGACCCCGGGGTCCTGCTTGGCGATCGCCGACAGTTGCTCGAGTTTGCGCTGCATGGCCGGAAAGGAAATCGATTGATCGGCGATGATGTTGCCGTTGAGCCGGCCGGTATCCTGCTGCGGAAAAAAACCCTTCGGGATGACGATATACAAATAGACGTTGAGCACCAACGTCATGATGGCGATGATGAGCACCAGCAGCGAATGGTCGAGCACCCACCTCAAGCTGTGTTCATAACCCTTCAGGATCCGCTCGAACCAGCGTTCGCTCGCGAGGTACAACCGGCCATGGGTGGCAGTTTTTTTCAGCAGGACGGCGCACATCATGGGGGTGGTGGTCAGTGAGATCGCGAGGGAGACCAGGATGGCCACCGACAACACCACGGCAAATTCCCGGAAGAGCCGGCCGATGATGCCGCCCATCAGCAGAATCGGGATGAACACCGCCACCAGGGAAATGCTCATCGACAACACGGTCGAACCGATCTCGGCCGCGCCTTTCATTGCGGCGTCCTCGGCGTTCATGCCCAACTCCTGGTAACGGGTGATGTTCTCGAGCACGACGATGGCGTCATCGACGACGAAGCCGGTGGAAATGGCCAGCGCCATCAGCGACAGATTGTCGATGCTGTAGCCGCACAGATACATGACGGCGAAGGTGCCGATGATGGAGGCCGGCACCGCGAGCAGCGGAATGAGGGTGGCGCGATATTCGCGCAGGAAGAGGAACACGACCATGACCACCAGCGCCACCGACAAAAGCAGCGTGCGCTCGATGTCCGCGACCGAGGCGCGAATCGTCTGCGTCTGATCGAGGCCGATGCTCATGATGATGGCCGGATCGATGCTGGCGTGCAGCTGCGGCAGCGCCGCCTTGATCGCGTCCACCGTGGTGATGATGTTGGCGCCCGGTTGCCGGAAGATGATGAGCAGCGCCGCCTTTCTGCCGTTCGCGAGACCGGTGGACAGCACGGTCTGGACCGAATCCTCGACCTTCGCGACCTTCGACAGGGTCACCGGTTGGCCGTTGCTGTAGGAGACGATGAGCGGCGCATAGTCCTTGGCCTTCAAGAGCTGATCATTCGCGGCGATCGACCAGTGATCCTCGCCGTTCGTGAAACCGCCCTTGGCCTCATTCGCGGTCTGCGCGACGATGGCGCTGCGCACCGTTTCGAGGCCGAGGCCATAGCCTGCGAGCTGCATGGGGTTGATGTTGATCCGCACCGCCGGCGCGGAGCTGCCGCCGACCTGGACCTGGCCGACGCCGGCGATTTGCGACAGGCGCTGCTCCAGAATCGTCGAAGCCGCATCGTAGAGCGCCGGCGGCGGCAGCTTGTCGGAGGTCAGCGCGATGATCATGATGGGCGCATCGGCGGGATTGACCTTGCGGTACGTGGGATTGCTCGGCAGGTTGCTCGGCAGATAGGCGCGCGCGGCATTGATCGCGGACTCGACATCGCGCGTGGCGGCATCGATGCTGCGCGTCAGCTCGAACTGCAGGGTGATGCTCACCTGGCCCAACGTGCTCTGCGAGGTCATTTCGGTCACCGAGGCGATCCGGCCGAGCTGCCGCTCGAGCGGCGTCGCCACCGCCGAGGCCATGATCTCGGGGCTCGCGCCCGGCAGCTGCGCCTGGACGGAGACCGTCGGGAAGTCCACCTGCGGCAAGGGCGATACTGGCAGCACACGAAAAGCCCCGATACCCGACAGCACCAGGGCCGTCGTCAACAGCGCGGTCGCGATCGGACGCTTGATGAAGGGTGCAGAGAGGTTCATCGGTCAGGCGCCGGCCGACGGCGTATCCACGGGAGCGGCGGCGGACGGCCGGTTGCGATAGGTCCAGGCGCGGAAACGCTGCGCGAGTCCGTCGAAGAACAGATAGATCACGGGCGTCGTGTACAGGGTCAGCAGCTGGCTGCAGATGAGGCCGCCGACGATGGTTATCCCCAACGGCCGGCGCAGCTCTGATCCCACGCCATGCCCGAAGGCCAGCGGGAAGGCGCCGAGCAGCGCCGCCATGGTGGTCATGAGGATCGGTCGGAAGCGCAAGAGGCACGCCTCATGGATGGCATCGAACGCGCTCTTCTGTTCCTTGCGCTGCGCCTCCAGGGCAAAATCGATCATCATGATGGCGTTTTTCTGCACGATGCCGATCAAAAGGACGATGCCGATGATGGCCACCACGGTCAGCTCGTCGCCGCAGATGAGCAGGGCCAACAAGGCGCCGACGCTCGCCGACGGCAGCGTCGACAAGATGGTGAGCGGATGAATGTAGCTCTCGTACAGCACGCCCAGAACGATGTACACCGTCAACAGCGCGGAAAGCACCAAAATGCCCTCGTTGCTCAATGAACCGGCGAACGCCTGCGCCGTGCCCTGAAAGGTGCCGATCATGGCCGCTGGCGCGGGCAGCTCCTTGCGCACCTTCTCGATGGCATCGAGGGCGGCCCCCAACGAGGCGCCCGGACTCAAATTGAATGACACCGTCGTGGCTGGGAACTGTCCCATGTGGCTGATGAGAGTCGGCGCGCCGCTCTGTGCGGTCTTCGCGATGGCGGATAGCGGCACCGGCGTGCCCGCGGCGGTATTCAAGTAAATATCGTGCAAATGCGAGGGATCGGTCTGAAACTCAGGCTGCACCTCCAGAATCAGGTGGTATTGGTTCAATTGCGTGAACAATGTCGATACCTGGCGCTGGCCGAAGCTATCGTAGAGCGCATCATCGATGTTCTGTGGCGTGAGACCCAGCCGCGCCGCCGTCGGCCGGTCGATCTGCAGCGTCACCTGTCGACCGCCGTTCTGCAGGTCGCTCGCGACATCCTCGAGTTCCGGGAGAGCCTTGAGCCGGCCCACGAACTGGCCGGCATAATTGGCGAGTTCGGCGGCATTCGGATCTTGCATGCTGAATTGGTATTCGGTGCGGCTGACGATGTCGGCCACCGAAATGTCCTGCACCGGCTGCATGTACAAACTGATCCCTGCAACCTGCGCTGCCGTCTTCTGCAGCTCGCGAATGACGTTGGCTGAGGACTTGCGGTCGCTCTGCGGCTTGAGGTTGATCTGGATGCGGCCGCTGTTGAGGGTGGTGTTGGTGCCGTCCACGCCGATGAAGGAGGATAGGTTCTCAACGGCGGGATTCTTGAGGATGGTCGCGACGAGCTTTTGCTGTAACTGCGCCATTTTCGCAAACGACACCGTCTCGCCCGCCTCCGACACGGCCTGGATCTCGCCCGTGTCCTGCACCGGAAAGAAGCCCTTCGGGACCAGGATGAACAAAAGCGCGGTGACCACCAGCGTCATGGCCGCCACCAAGAGGGTGATGCCGCGGCGCCCGAGCACCCAATCGAGAGAGCGCTCGTAGAACCCGATGATGCTCACGAACACCCGCTCCGACACCTGGTAGAAGCGACCTTGGGCCGCGGGATCAATGTGCTGCAGCAGTTTGGCGCACAGCATCGGCGTCAAGGTCAGTGAGATCGCCGCCGATATGAGGATCGTGGCGCTCAGCGTGACGGCGAATTCGCGGAACAAGCGACCCGTGATGTCCCCCATGAACAACAGCGGAATGAGCACCGCGATCAGCGACACCGTCAACGACATGATGGTGAAGCCGATCTGCTCGGCGCCCTTGAGGGCCGCCGCCAGGGGCCGTTCCCCCTGCTCGACGTAGCGCGAGATGTTCTCGATCATGACGATGGCGTCGTCGACGACGAAGCCGGTCGAAATGGTGAGCGCCATCAGCGTGAGGTTGTTGAGGCTGTAACCCAGGGCATACATCACGCCGAAAGTGCCGACCAGCGCGAGCGGCACCGCGACCCCGGGAATGACGGTCGCTGCAAAGGTCCGCAGGAACACGAAGATCACCGCGACCACCAGCGCGATGCAGACGAGCAGCTCGAATTCCACGTCGGCGACCGAGGCGCGAACCGTCGTCGTGCGGTCCGTCAGCACCGAGATGGCGATGGTCGACGGAATCGTCGCCCGCAACTTGGGGAGAAGCGCCTCGATGCTGTCGACGACACTGATGATGTTGGCGCCCGGTTGCCGCTGGATGTTGACGATGACGGCGGGCACCTTGTTCATCCACGCCGAGAGCTGCGTGTTCTCGACCCCATCGATCACCTTGGCCACATCGGCCAGCATCACCGGTGCGCCGTTGCGGTAGGCGATGACGATTTTCTTGAATTCCGCCGCGGTGGTGATCTGATCGTTCGCGCTGATCTGAAAGCTTTGCGCCGTGCCGCTCAAGGAGCCTTTGGCATTATCGAGACTGGTGGCGCTGAGCGCGGTACGCACATCCTCGAGATTGAGGCCGTAGGAAGCTAATTGAGTCGGGTTCACCTGCACCCGGACCGCGGGCTTTTGTCCACCGCTGATGGTCACCGCGCCCACGCCGGGGAGCTGCGAAATCTTCTGCGCCAGGCGCGTGTCGGTGTAGTCCTCCACCTGCGAAAGGGGCATCGAGTCGGAGGTCAGCGCCAGCGTCAATATCGGCGCGTCGGCGGGGTTGACCTTGCTGTACACCGGCGGCATCGGCAGATTCGCGGGCAGATAGTTCTGCGCCGCGTTGATCGACTCCTGCACATCTTCTTCGGCGACGTCGATATTGAGGCTCAGGTTGAACTGCAGCGTAATCACCGAGGCGCCGGCCGCACTGGTGGACAGCATTTGCGCGAGGCCCGGCACCTGGCCCAATTGCCGTTCCAGCGGCGCCGTGATCGCCGTCGCCACCACATCGGCGCTCGCCCCCGGATAAAAGGTCATCACCTGGATGGTCGGATAATCGACCTCCGGCAGGGCGGCAATGGGCAGCTGACGATAACCGATGATGCCGACCAAGAGAATCGCCGCCATCAGCAGCGACGTCGCGATCGGCCGCAGGATGAAGGGACGGGACGGGTTCATCCGGGATTGGTCACCGCGGGGACCGTCGCCGTCTGCGCGCGAACAGCCACCTTCGAGCCCGCCTGCAGCTTGTCGAATCCGTCGGTGACCAGACGGTCGCCCGCCGCCACGCCCGTCACCGCCGAGGTATCGCCCTCGGTGGCGAGTATCTTCACATTGCGCGATTGGACGGTGTCGTCGGCGCCGATGAGGTAGACGAAGTTGATGTCATTGTTATGCTGGATGGCCGCCTGCGGCACCAAATCGACTTGTTTCAGGGTCTTGACCAGCAATCGAACGTTGACGAATTGGCTGGGAAAAAGCTCGTTGTGGGTATTGGCGAAGATTGCGCGTGCCCGCACGGTACCGGTCGTGGTATTGACCTGGTTATCGACGGTGAGCAACGTCCCCGTCGCCAGCGTGTGCTCTTTGGACCGATCGAGTGCGATGGCCGGCAACGCCGAACCGCCTTTCATCTGCGCGAACACCTCGTCGATCGCGTCCTCCGCGATGACGAAGATCACCGTGATGGGCGATGTCTGCGTGATGACACACAGTCCGCTCGTACCGTTCGCCGCCACCACGTTGCCCGGATCGATATTGCGCAACCCGACCCGGCCGTCGATCGGCGCCGTGATCCTGGTGTAATCGACGTTCACCTGGGCCGCGGCCAGGTTACCCTGGTCGAGCTTGACGGTGCCCGCATCCTCATCGACCGTCGCCTGCTGCGTGGCGAGTGTCTGCTCCGGAATGGCATGCTCCTGGTAGGAGAGCTGATAACGCTTGAGGTCGAGGCGCGCGTTCTTGAGCAGCGCCTCGTCACGTGACAACTGACCCTGCGCTTGCAGCAGCGCCGCGGTGTAGGGCCGGGGATCGATCAGCGCCAGCAAGTCGTTCTTCTTGACGATCTGCCCTTCCTTGAAGCGCACCTCGGTGACCATGCCAGCCACCCGGCTGACGATGGTATCCGTGTACACCGGCGTCACCGTGCCCAACGCATCCAGATAGACGTCGATGTCGCCGACCTTGACCACCTCGGCGCCGATGGGAATCGGCTGCGGACCCTTGGGGCTGGGTCTGGGCTTGGAAAGGACGCCCCACAGCAGCCATCCGCCGATCAGGACCAAGACGATGACGAGCGCGATGAACCAAGGGCGCCGGTGTTTGGGGGAGGAACGACTGAAGTCCGCAGCGGGAGCGGATACTGGACTGGACACGCGGTTTTCGCTCGCAAAACTTAAGGTGGAGTTCGACTGGGTAGGTTAAAGCGCCGTTCATTCATCCCAGGTTGACGAATCATTAACATGCGCCGACCACGTGATGCGCGCGGCACCGGGTGCGCAGTCCACCGCACACTGTCCTAGGGTCCGCGGCTAGCCGCTGCTAGTGGCCGCCCCCGCCGTGTCCGCCCCCACCATGACCGCCCCCCCCACCATGGCCGCCGCCGCCATGCCCGCCGGGAATCGAGGGCGCACCATGGCCACCGCCCATACCGCCTCCAGGACGACCTCCACCGACACGACCTCCGTGCGGATCACCACCGTGGGGATCACCGCCGCGGGGATCACCGCCGCG
>Ga0116226_10000239_pt1 | contig 44920 bp, 43 predicted proteins | sample S1TSphfallax_FD_89692 | JGI IMG/M metagenome (GOLD analysis project Ga0116226, IMG submission 89692) | Host-associated microbial communities from peat moss isolated from Minnesota, USA - S1T2_Fa - Sphagnum fallax MG | ecosystem: Host-associated > Plants > Peat moss > Unclassified | place: USA... | reverse complement strand
TGATGGGGGCAGTGGCCTTGACCGCCCCGTGGGCTGCCCACGCCAGTGAATCGCCGGAGGTCGCGCCGGAATTGCCGAGCATCGTGGTCACCGCGACCGCAATTCCCGGCACCACGATCGCCATCGACAAGATTCCCGGCAATGTCCAGTTGCTCTCGGCGGCGGATCTGACGCGAGAGGGCTCGGCGAGCCTGACGACCGCGCTGAACTCCACGCTCAGCAGCATCAACATCAACGATGATCTAGACGACCCCTTTGAGCCTGACATTCTCTACCGGGGCTTCGAGGCGTCGCCGGTACTGGGCACGCCCCAGGGCCTGGCGGTCTACCAAAATGGCGTGCGTATCAACGAGGCTTTCGGCGATACGGTCAACTGGGATCTCTTCCCCGATATCGCGATCCAGCAGGTGGAATTGGTGAGTTCGAGCCCTGTATACGGCCTCAACGCCTTGGGCGGCGCGATCTCGGTCACGATGAAGGACGGGTTCACGTATCAAGGCACGGATGTGGAGTTATCGGGCGGTTCCTACGGCCAACGCGCGGTGACCGCGCAATACGGGGCGAGCGCGGGTCCTGTCGGCCTCTACGTGGCCGGACGAGCGCTGGACTCCGACGGTTGGCGCGAGTTTTCCAACGATAGGATGCGGGACCTGTACGCGGCCTTCAGCGTACGCACCGATGCAGCCACGCTCGACCTGAGTTTCACGCGCGCCGATAACACCATGAACGGGCAAGGGTCTGCGCCCGTGCAAGAACTCGCGGTCAATCGATCCTTGGTGTTCACCGGTCCGCAGACCAACGTCAACACGCTCGATTTCCTGACGCTCGACGGAACTCTCAAACTGTCGACTGCTTGGTCGCTGCAGACCGTGCTCTATTACCGCCAATTCGACCAGACGGTCGCGAACGGCAACACGACCAATTACGAAGCCTGCAGCAACACGCCGGGCATACTCTGCCAGCCGGATGGGGTGACCCCGCTCATGAACTCGGTGGGCGAAACGCTGCCGGACATTTCCAATGGCGGCAGCACGGTCATCGGAGAAAACGATTTCGAGTCGATCCAAGCCTGGGGCCGCGGGGTGACCTTGCAAGCCGCGGACGATGAGTCGATTTTCAAACACGAGAATCAATTGACGATCGGCGCGGCGATCGACTATGCGGCGACGAATTTCCATACCGGTGCCGAGATCGGCGTAATCAATGCACAACTCCTCGTGCTGCCGTCCAAGCTCATCGTTGATACGCCGGAGAACTCTGACGCCGCCGCCGCCAACGGTGACCCCGTTCCCATCAGCGTGGATTCAGTCAACAAGAGCTCGGGGATTTATTTGACCGACACCTTCGACGCCAGCCCCGTTTTGGCGGTGACGGCGAGCGGTCGGTACAACGTCGCGCACGTCGATCTGGCCGATCAATTGGGCGCCAACCTGAGCGGCAACAATCGGTTCGTGCATTTCAATCCGGCTATCGGCGCGACGTACAAGATCGTGCCCACCGTGACCGTCTACGGCGGATTCGCGGAGAACAACCGGACACCGACGGCCAGCGAGATCGAATGCTCCAATCCGGCGACCCCGTGTTTGTTGCCCACGAATCTGGCGGGTGATCCGCCGAACTTGCGTCAGGTGATTGCGCGCACGCTGGAACTCGGGTTCCGGGGCAAGAATGCGCGCCTCGCAGGCGGCGAGCTGTCATGGAATATGAGCGTCTTTCGCACGCTTCTGCACGATGACATCTTTGGTGTCGCGACTTCGGTCAGCCAGGGATTTTACCAGAACATTGGCGATACCCGCCGCCAAGGGGTCGAGGTGGGAGTCGACTATCGCGCTGAACCCTGGTCGGTGCGCGCCAATTACAGCCTCGTTCAGGCGAACTTCGAGTCGCCCCTGACGGTGCCTTCTCCGTCCAACCCGTATCAAGACGCGCGCGGCGACATTCAAGTCGAACCGGGCGATCACTTGCCCGGCATTCCCGCGCATCGCCTGAAAATCGGAGCGGATTACAAGATCCGCGGGGAGTGGTCGGCCGGCGCAACGCTGAACCTCGTCGGCAGCGTCTACTATGTCGGAGACGAGTCCAATCAGCTTGCGCCGATCCCCGGCTATACGACCGTCAATCTGCATTCCAGCTACCAACCCGCGCCGAACTTCGAGGTCTTCACCGCGATCAACAATCTGTTCAGTCGGAACTACGCCACCTGGGGCATTTTGAGCGACCCCACCGGCATCGGCGCGCCCGGCATTCCGGCGCATGGCGTGACCAACGGTCCGGGAGTCGACAATCGGTTCCTGAGCCCGGCAGCACCCCTCGAGGGCTTCGCGGGCGTGCGCATCACGTTCTGATGGCACGCTGGTCAGTGGTTCGGTTTCAAATGCCGGTGGGTGCTGCCGTCATGGGTGTGCGGCGCAGTGAGCTGCACGTTGACGAGGTTCAGCGCGCCGTGGCGGACACCGCGCTCGGCGATGATCTCGTCGGCGAACTCGCGCACGCGCTTGACGCTGCCTTTGAGCAGCACGCTCTCGATGCACTGGTCATGATCCAAGTGGGCGTGCATCGTAGAGATCGTGAGCTCGTGATGGGCATGTTGAATGCGCGCCAGACGCTCGGCGAGTTCGCGCTCGTGGTGGTTGTAAACATAGGACAAATTCGCGACGCAGGCCCCGCGGACGTCGCGCTGCTCGGCGCTTTGCTGCAGCTGCTTGCGCAAGATGTCGCGTACTGCTTCGCTGCGCGTGGCGTAGCCGCGCTCTTTGATCAGTTCGTCGAACGCTTTCGCGAGATTCTCGTCGAGTGAGATCGTGAAACGCTCCATGAGTACTCCATAAGCCCGCTTGGCGCAGTATCTCGCGCATGTCGCTGCGCGCGCACCGACTTGCGCCCACCGCCATGCGAGGCCGCGTCAAAACTGCTTCGTGATCGTCAAGCGCGCCATGATACGCACGAAACGACCAGCTGGATGCAGGCAGCCGGCTAACGTCGACGCCCTTGATTCCGGCGCTGCCCCCAGGGTATATCGTGGCTTCCATGAATTTTCGGCCAATGCTCCCAGCTGTGCTCGCGCTGCTGACGGCCATTCCTGTGTCAATCGCCGAGGCCGACGAATCGCCTCCGATGATGTTCATGCCGGGGCTGTATGGCCCCTACCCGATGACGCGGGAGGCGTCCGGAACCAGTTGGCAACCGGACTCGACCCCGATGGACGGGATTCACCACATGAGTGACGACTGGATGACGATGTGGCACGGCTTCGCGAACCTCATCGACGACGATCAAGGCGGTCCGCGCGGAGGGACCAAGACCTTCTCAAACAGCATGCTGATGTTCATGGGCCGGCGCGACCTGCCCGGTGGAGACTTCGGATTTCGAATGATGGTCTCGGCGGATCCGCTCATGGGCAAGGACGGTTATCCGGAGTTGTTTCAAACGGGGGAGACCGCGGACGGGATACACCCCTTGATCGACCGGCAGCACCCGCACAATCTGTTGATGGAAGCGGCCGCCACTTACTCGCTCGATGTCGGCGCGAACGGCGCGGCATTCCTCTACGCCGGAATCGCGGGCGAACCGGCACTCGGGCCACCGGCCTTCATGCATCGATTCTCGGGCGAGGACAACCCCGAGGCGCCGCTCGCCCATCACTGGCTGGACTCGACCCACATTACCTACGGGGTGGTGACGACCGGCTATGTATGGGGACGCGTGAAACTCGAAGCCTCCTCGTTCAATGGGCGCGAGCCAGACCAAGACCGCAGCGACATCGAGACGCGCCATTTCGACTCGTACTCTGGCCGCCTCTCTTACAATCCCAGCGCCGATTGGTCGTTGCAGGTGAGTACGGGACGTCTCGCAAGCCCGGAGCAACTACAACCGAACGTGGCCGAGCACCGCACCACGGCTTCCGCAAGCTATAACCACATGTCCGGGAACGTGCAGTGGCAGACGACGGTCGCCTTCGGACGCAATGTGCCCATGCCCGGATCGGCGAGCGACGCCTGGCTGTTGGAGTCCGCGGCCATACTCACCGACCGCGATACCCTATTCACGCGCATCGAGCGCGTCGCCAAGGACGAACTGTTCCTGCCGGACCAGCCGCTGTCCGACCGGACGTTCACGATCAATAGCGCTTCGCTCGGCTACATTCATGATTTCGAACTGTTTTACCCGGTCCGCGCCGGTATCGGCGGCATGGTGACCGGGTATCGCTATCCGCCTGCACTCGATGCCGCCTACGGCGAAGGACCTGTTTCGTTCTTGTTGTTCGGGCGCGTCAAGCTCTGACGCGGGCGCCCGCAGCTCGGTTGCGGAAATCGCCGCTCGCCGGCGGTGTAACCGGTCTGCCGCGCAACGGCATTTAACGAGTTTCTAGCGCCATTCGGGGTTCTTGCGCATACTGTGGCAAGATGAGTAAACGGCGCACGGTTCCTGGCATCGTCCCCTACGACAGTCCGGCGGGTGGCTGGGGCGCGCTGCGCGCGACCGCCAAGGCGGTGCGCGAGCAGATGCAGCTCAGCGAAGCGCCTTTGCTGCTCTATCAGACGAACAAACCGGACGGCTTCGATTGCCCGGGCTGTGCCTGGCCGGACAAAGAGCACACCTCGACCTTCCAGTTCTGTGAGAACGGCGCGAAGGCCGTGACTTGGGAGGCGACGAAGAAGCGCGTCACGCCGGAGTTCTTCGCCGCCAACACGGTCACGAGTTTGCTCGCGTGGCCCGACCACAGGCTCGAGGATCAAGGGCGCCTGACCCACCCGCTCGCTTACGACCCCGCGAGCGACACGTACCAGCCAATCGACTGGGACACGGCATTCGAGCGCATCGGCACGGTGCTGCGCGTGCTGCCCGATCCGAATCAGGCAGAGTTCTACACGTCCGGCCGGGCCTCGAACGAGGCGGCGTTTCTCTATCAACTGTTCGCACGGGAATACGGCACGAACAATTTTCCCGATTGCTCGAACATGTGCCACGAGGCGACCAGCGCCGGCCTGCCGCTGTCGATCGGCATCGGCAAGGGCACGGTATCGCTCGAGGATTTCGATCACTGCGAGTTGATCATCGCCATGGGTCATAACCCGGGCACCAACCATCCGCGCATGATGGGCACGCTGCATGAAGTCGCCCGACGCGGCGCGCCGATCATCGTCTTCAACCCGCTGCGTGAGCGTGCGCTGGAGCGTTTCGCCGATCCGCAGAGTCCGCTCGAGATGGGCACCCTCGGCTCCACAGCGATTGCCTCCTCGTATCATCAGCTAACGGTCGGCGGCGACGCCGCGGCGCTCGAAGGCATCATGAAAGCCTTGCTCGAGCTCGACGACGCGGCAGGCGGCGCGGCGGCCGGCGACTCCAGCGTGCTCGATCACGCCTTCATCGCGGCGCATACGCGGGGTTTCGAAGCGCTCGCGACGCGGCTGCGTTCCCTGTCCTGGGAACTCCTGGAGACCCAGAGCGGCTTGGGACGCGCGGCGTTCGCCGAGGTCGCCGCGGCTTACGCCAAGTCGCGGGCTACGATCGTCAGCTACGGCATGGGCGTGACGCAACATTTGAACGGCACCTCGAACGTGCAACAAATTGCCAACCTCTTGCTCCTGCGCGGCAACTTCGGCAAGCCGGGTGCGGGGATCTGCCCCTTGCGCGGCCACTCGAACGTGCAAGGCGACCGCACCGTCGGCATCACCGAAAAGCCGACGCCGGCGCTGCTCGCGGCGATCGAACGCGAGTTCGGCTTCAAGCCACCGGCGGCGCACGGTCACGACGCCGTCGCCGCGCTGGAGGCGATCATCGCGGGCCGCGCGAAAGTGCTGATCTCGCTGGGCGGCAACCTCGTCGTGGCGATGCCCGACCCCGAGCAATGCTACCCGGCGATGCGCCAACTCGATCTTGCCGTGCACATCGCAACCAAGCTGAACCGCTCGCATTTGTTGATCGGCCGGGAAGCCATCCTCCTACCCTGTCTCGGTCGCACCGAAGAGGACCTGCAGGTGACTGGACCGCAGGCCGTGACGGTCGAGGATTCGATGTCGATGGTGCACGCATCGCGAGGTCGCTTGCCGCCGGCCTCGCCCATGCTGCGCTCCGAGCCGGCCATCGTCGCCGGCATGGCGCGCGCCACGCTAGCGGCGAGCCGCACGCCCTGGATGCAACTCGTCGAGGACTACGATCTGATCCGCGAGCGCATCGCCGCGGTGCTGCCCGATTTCGCCGATTACAACGCACGCATCCGCAAGCCCGGCGGGTTTCGATTGCCCCTGCCGCCGACGCAGCGGATCTGGAAAACGGCCTCCGGCAAGGCTGAGTTTTTGTTGCGACGGGGCGAGCCGGCCGGCGGCTCCCGCTCGGCGCTGCGCTTGACGACGATCCGCAGTCACGATCAATACAACACGACCATCTACGGCTTCGACGATCGCTACCGCGGCGTGTTCGGGCGGCGCGACGTGATCTTCATGAACGAGGATGACCTCGCGGGCTGCGGCATCTTGCACGGCGATCGGGTCGACGTCGAGACCGACACCGGCGGCGAGCGTACGCTGCGCTTACGCGGCTTCACGGCCATCGCCTACGACATCGCGCGCGGTTCGGTGGCAGCCTATTATCCGGAAGCGAATGCGCTGGTGCCGCTCGAGTATCACGATGCGGCAAGCGGGACGCCGTCCTACAAATCGATTCCGGTCATAATCCGGGCCGCCGCCGAGCAGTCTGCGTAGCAACTTTTCGGCAATCGCGTAGAATCGCGCGCCTGTCAGCTCGGCGGCACTTCGCTACAACCAGACCGGGCGTTTTGGGGGACTTACACGATATTGGTTGGCTGGGGTCAGGAGACAAGGCATGGATAATTTTTTCAAAGCGGTGGTCGCGGCTGCGGCCATATCGCTCGTGTCCGCGTGCGGCTCGAGCACCACGACTTCATCGGTTTCGAGTTCCACGGCGCGCGGTACGCTCGCCGTCGATCCGCCGCTGCGCATCGCGTCGCTCGATGCGGCGACCTTCGCGGCTCAACTGGGCGCGACCGCAACGGGCACGGAGCTGCTGGCGCTGACCAACGCGCCGGTCTGCGGCGTCGATTTCTACTATGTAAAGTTCTGGACCGTGGGTGGCGCGAACGAGACGACCGAGTCCTCCGGGGCCTTGATGGTGCCGACCGGTGCGGCTCCGTCCTGTTCGGGACCGCGCCCCATCGTGCTCTATGCCCACGGCACCGATACCGACAAGGCGACCAACATCGCCGACATCACGAACTCGAGCAACACCGAAGGCGCGTTGATCGCCGCCGCATTCGCGGCGCAAGGCTACATCGTGGTCGCGCCGAACTACGCCGGTTACGACATCTCTACGCTCGGCTATCACCCCTACTTGAATGCGGTGCAGAACGCCGACGAGATGACCGACATCCTGACCGCGGCGCGCACGGCGTTGCCGAACACGCTGAGTTCGGCAACGAGCGACAACGGCAAATTGTTCATCACGGGCTACTCCGAGGGCGGCTACGTCGCGATGGCAACCCAGCGGGCCTTGGAGGCGGCCGGCAAAACCGTCACGGCCGCGGCGCCGATGTCGGGGCCCTATGCGCTCGAAGCCTTCGGCGACACGATTTTCTTGGGCGGCGTCGATCTGGGTGCGACCGTGTTCTCGCCGCTGCTGACGACGAGCTACCAGCACGCCTATGGCAACATTTACTCGGCGACGACCGACGTGTTCTCGTCTCAATATGCGAGCGGCATTGCCACGTTGTTGCCGAGCACGATGCCGATCGACACGATTTTCGCCGAGGGGCTGCTGCCGGAAACGGCACTGTTCGACAGCACCACGCCGACGGTGACCGTGCCCGGTAATGCGGCCCTGTCGGCAGAGCTCACGGCAGCACTTGCCGTGCCGAGCAACCCGGCGGATCCCTTCACGCCGCTGTTCCAGCTGGGCTTTGGAACGGCTTACTTGATCAACAACGACTATCGCGCCAGCTACGCGATCAACGTCGTGAACTTCATCGACGGCGCCGACCCGGCACCGCTGTCACCGGTGGGCTCGCCGCCCACGCTCGCGACCATTCCGAGCGCGATACCCTCGCCGTCGCTCGCGCCGGCGTTCTACCTGCGCCAGGCGTTCAACACCAACGATCTGCGTAATCCTGCCTGGGCGCCGAGCGCACCGACGCTGCTGTGCGGCGGCGATGCCGATCCGACCGTGTTCTTCAGCGTCAACACGGGCACGATGGCAGCGTTCTGGAGTGATCTCCCCCAGGGTCTCGTCAGCGTGCTGGACATCAACGGCACGCCAGCCACGAGCGCCCCGCTTGACGCGTTCGCGCCGCTGCAAGTGGCGTTCCAGGCCTCCCAAGCCGCCTTGCTCCTGTACTACCAGTCGGCTGCCGGCGGCGGACTGAGCCCGGCGGCTGCCGAAGCGGCAGTCGTGCAGGGGACTCACACGGCCGAGGCACCGTTCTGCACGGTGGCGGCACGCTCCTTCTTCAGCCAATTCTAAGGGAAAGGCCATGATACTCTCGAATATCCGGAAATTGCCCGCGACCTTGGCGCTGATCGCCGCGAGCTGGGCCTGCTGCGCCGGCGCCAATGCGGACGCGAGCGCGGGCGATGCGGTCCCGAACAATGATTTTCGTCTCGGCTCGTACACCGTGTTTTATCGTGCAAGTTCCGACGACCTCAGCGGGCCCTACGTTCCGTCGGGCGTCAACTTTCACATCGACAACCTAGAGACACTGTACATTGGCTACGTGCGGCGTCTGTCGGCGCATTTCTCGGCCGAACTCGCGATTGGGTATCCGCCGCTCACCAAGACTTACGGGGCCGGACCCGCGACGCTCGGATCCGTTCCTTATAACGGGCAGGCGATCTCGACGGCCCGCTGGTTAGCGCCGACCGGCTTTCTCGAATACAATTTCTTCGCGGAAGACGCGGTGCTGCGACCCTTCATCGGAGTCGGCGTGAACTATACGAACTTTTACGATCGACGCTCGACCGAGGCCGGCGACGCCGCGAGCGGCGGCCCGACCCGGATCGAACTACCGCCTTCGGTAGGACCGGCCGTGACCGCCGGTCTCGCTTACCGGATCGCACCGCGCTGGCACGCCTATGCCTCGTATTCCGCATCGAAAGTGAACACTCGTCTGACCGCGATCACCGGCGGCGTGGACCGAACCTCGCATATCGAATTCAATCCGCAGGTGCTCGTGGTCTCCATCGGGTACGCGTTCTGAGCCTGCGCGGACTCGCGCAGGCCGGGCTCGCGTGCGCGCTGCTGTGCGCAGCGGGCCAGGCCCTCGCGGACCAGAAACTGCGCATCATCAGCTGGGCCGATTACGTGCCCAGCGAAGTCGTCGCCGAGTTCAAGAAGGAGACCGGCATCGACGTCGAGGTGACGCTCTCGAACAACGAGGAGATGATCTCCAAGCTGCGGGCAACGGGCGGCGCGGGCTACGATCTCGCCCAGCCCTCCCAGGACCGCATCACGGGCCCGCAGCGAGAATTCGGGATCTACAAGCCGCTCGACCTCAGCAAGGTCAAGCTCGATCAGTTCCAGCCGGCACTGCTCGAGATCGTGCGCAAGAACACGACCGTGGACGGCCAGCAATACGGACTGCCGTACTTGTTCGGCACGGACGGGCTCGTGGTCAACACCAAGAAGGCGCAAGTCGCCGACTACCTCGACCTGTGCAAACCCGCCCTCGCGGGCAAGACCTCGATCCGCCTGCGCCGGCCGACCCTGATGGGCTTTGCGTTCGGGCTGGGCAAGGATCCGTTCGCGCTGTACGGCGACGCCAAGGGCTATGCGGCGCTGATGGACGAGGTCGGCGCCAAGTTGATCGCTTGCAAGCCCGTGTTCAAGTTCTTCTACGACTCCAAGGATCAGTTGCTGAACGCCATGCGCACCGGCGAGGTCGGCGCGGCCATGATGTGGGACACCGGCGGCTGGATCCTGAATCGCGAAAATCCGGACATTCAGTTCGTCGTGCCACGTTCGGGCGCGCTCGGGTGGCTCGATACCTACGCCTTGCCGGCGCGGGGGCGCAACGATGCTGGCGCCTACGCCTGGATCAACTTCACCTCGCGTCCGGATATCGCCGTCAAGATCATCAAGTCGGTCGGAAGTTTCTCTGCGGCCCGCAATACCGATGCCGCCATCGATCCGCGCTTGAAGGCGCAGTACCTCGCGGCCTACCCCAATGAGAAGGCGCTGCAGGCCATCCATTGGTATCCGGCGATACCGGCGGGTCTCGAGGAAATCGAGGGCCGCGTACTCGATCGAATCAAGGCCGCCGATTGAGCAGTGCGAAGCCGCGACGAATCAGCGGATAGAGCACCAGCAAGCGCGAGCCCAGCCACAGCAACCGGCGCGTCCGTGTCACGAGTAATAATGCCGTAGCGCCGGTCAGCAAGGTTCTGACCCAGCCGGAACGGCCGAGGACGGCGAGCCGGTCGACGACGGCAAAGCGCGTTTCCAGCGCCGCCGCATCCATGCCGAACTCGGCCCGCAAGCGCGCGCTGCGTTCGAGCAGGGCCACGCGCCGCGCGGCCAGGAATTCAGCCCGCAGTGTCATTCCCGAGCGCCGAGCGCGGCGGCGTCCCGTTTGAGCTCGCCCGCGCTTGCCGCGAGGAAACGCGGCCGCCGGTCCAGGCGTCGCCGCACGATCACGATCGCGGCGACGGTGATCAAGGCAAACCCGACCGTGACCAGACACGCCGCGAGCACGCGATGCTCGTCCCAAAAGACGATGACGATCGTCAAGGCGAACAGCAAGACCGCCAGCGAGGCGAAGAAGATCGCGGCGATCCCCCAAAGGAGCACACCCGTCGCATACTCGATTTGTTCCTGAACTTCGACCGAGACGAGTTCGAGGCGGGTCGAGCCGAGCTCGAGCAGAGTCGCCAGCATCCGGCGCAAAGACGCGAACAACCCGGCGGGAGCGGGTCCCTCGCTCACGGGCTAGCGCCGCCCCAATAGAATGCCGACGACCAAGCCGACGGCAGCGGCCGCGCCGAGCGACTGCCAGGGGTGCTCGCGCACGAAGCCCCCGGCGTCGTCGAACAGCGCCTTGGCACGCGCCGCCAACTCCGACTCGAGTTCGTCGAGTCCGGATTGCGCCCGATCGACCGACTGGGCAGCCCTCTCACGGACGGACTGGGCGTGTTCGCCGACCGTGCCGGCCGTGGCCGCAACGAGCGCCTCGGCGTCGGTGAGCACGGTGCGTAGTTCATCGATCAATTTCCGGGTGGAGGCTTCACTCATGGTTTCGACTCTTCTTGGGCTGTTCGCGGGTCCCTATGTTAACCCGAACGGCGCACCGGGTATGATCGAACCTGGCACACTCGGCAGCCGGCCGCGGAGGAGTCTTGCTTGAATCCCCAGGATCTCGTCGCCGAAGCGGTCGTCAAGCGCTTCGCGGACCACGTCGCCGTCGATTCCCTGTCCTTCGACGTGGCGCGTGGCAGCTTCTTTTCCATCCTCGGTCCCTCCGGTTGCGGCAAGACGACGCTGTTACGGATGATCGCCGGATTCATCGAACCGGACGATGGCGACATTGCCATCCGCGGCAAGAGCATGCGCGGCGTCGCGCCGAATCGGCGGCCCGTCAACATGGTATTCCAACAACTGGCGCTCTTCCCGATGATGTCGGTCGGCGAGAATGTCGAGTTCGGTTTGGCGCGACGCGGCCTGCCGCCGCCGGAACGCCGCAAACGCAGCCTCGCGATGCTCGAACGCGTCGGGCTTGCGGCCGCGGTCGACAAGCGCGTCGATGCCCTTTCGGGCGGACAACGCCAGCGCGTCGCGATCGCCCGCAGTCTCGTGCTCGAGCCGACCCTGTTGCTGCTCGACGAACCGTTGGGCGCGCTCGATCTGAAATTGCGCGAACACATGAAAATCGAGTTGAAACAGCTGCAGGCCGCCTTCGGCACGACCTTCGTCTACATCACGCACGACCAGTCCGAGGCCCTCGTATTGTCTGATCGCGTGGCCGTCATGAACCAAGGCCGTTTCGAACAGCTCGGTTCGCCTCAGGATCTGTATTACCGGCCCGAGACCGCGTTCGTCGCGGGCTTCGTCGGCGCGAACAACCGCATCCTCGGCCGGGCGACCGGCGGCGATGCGGAGACGCTCGAGGTTGCGACCGCGGACGGCTGGAAGATCCGCGTGCAGGCCAATTCCGCCGTGCGGCACGGCGAGCTGGTCGAGGCCTTCGTGCGGCCCGAGGTCGTCGTACTCGCGCGCGATCCAGCGGAATTGCCGATGGGCCATGGCCACAATGCGGGCGAGGTCGAGAGCTTGCTGTTCGATGGCGCCAACTCGGCGGTGCTGCTGCGCGAAGTGCAGACGCGGCGCGAAATCCGCGTCGCCCTGCCCCAGACCGGCCAGTTCTCGGACCTGCGGGTCGGCGAGCGGATCGCCTTCAGTTTCGACGTGAAGCGCGCCGCCTGTTTTCCCGCACGCAGCGGTCAGCATGAATGAGGCGGCCGGACCGGAGGGACGACCGCGTCGGTGGGGACGACCGGCCTGGCAGGTCAACTTGAGCCTGGCACTGTTGCTCGCGCCGCCCGTCCTGTGGCTGGGGCTGCTGATCATCTTGCCGCATGTCGACTTGGCCGTGCTCTCATTTCGCGAGCGGGTGGGTGTGCGCCAGTACGTCGCCAGTCTCGCGCAATACCGGACGTTCTTCGCTGAACCTCTTTACTGGCACGTGTTCGTGCGCACCGCGGTGATGTCCGTGATCGCGACGCTGCTGACGCTGATGTTCGCCTTTCCGATCGCTTGGATCATCGCGAAGCTCCTGCGCGGCCGCGCAAGCTCGCTGCTGTTCAGCGTCTGCCTGATCCCCTTCTGGGTCAGCGAGACGGTGCGGACCCTGGGCTGGATGATACTCTTGCGTGAATCGGGGGTGCTGCCGGCGCTGCTCGTGAAGCTCGGGATCACGGCCGAACCGGTGGAGCTGCTCTATCACGATGCGACGATTCTGGTCGGACTCGTCTACACCTCGCTGCTGTTCATGCTGATTCCCTTGATCTCGAGCCTCGAGAGCCTCGATAACGCCTTGATCGAAGCCGCTTACGATCTCGGCGCGAACGGTCTCACGGTGCTCCGGACGATCGTGATCCCCCATGCCGCGCCAGGCATCACGGCCGGGTGCATCGTCGTGTTCATGTTGACGCTCGGCAATTACCTCACGCCGACGCTGCTCGGGGGCAAGAACTCACAGTGGTTCACCGAGCAGATATATACCCAGTTCATCACCCGCTTCAATTGGGAGCAAGGCGCCGCTTTCGGGTTCCTGTTGCTCGTCTTGTCCACGCTGATCGTGGTGGTGGGGCTGCGCCTCTCCGGCCAACGCTTCGGCGAAGTGATGCAAAGGACATGATTCCCTCCCTGCCCCGTCCGGCATGGTTTGTCGCCGCATGGGTGTTTTATCTGGTCGCTTTCCTGGCGTTCCTGTTCCTGCCCCTGAGCGTGGTCGCGATCTTTGCGTTCAACGACGCGCCCTACCCGGCTCCGCCTTGGCACGGCTTCACGCTCGACTGGTTCCTCGGCAACGATCTCAAGAATCGAGTCGGGCTGTTTCAGGACGGGGAGCTGTTGACGAGCATCTGGACGAGCTGTTTGGTTGCCGCCTGGGTCACCGTCCTGTCGGTACTGGTCGGCACGACCAATGCGTTCCTGATCGAGCGCGGGCGGTTTCGCGGCAAGGCCGCCCTGTCGATCTTGATGCTCAGCCCGCTGGTGATTCCGGGCGTGATTCTCGGCATCTCCATCCTCGCGTTCGCGAGCCGGCTCGCGGACCTTGCCGACGATTGGTTTTCCTGGGACCTGGAGTTCCTGCGCCCCGGCTTGCCCCTGGTGGTGCTCGGCCAATTCTCGTATATCACGACCATCGCGACCTTGACGATCTCCGCGCGCCTGCGGCGTTTCGATCGCAGCCTCGAGGAGGCCGCGTGGAATCTCGGCGCCTCCAGGGGAGCGGTATTCCGCCACATACTGTTTCCCTATCTGCGTCCGGCCCTGCTCGGTTCGGCGGCGATCGCGTTTTTGATGTCTTTCGCCGACTTCAATACGACGCTGATGCTGGTCGGCGCGGACTCGCCGCTCACGGTCATGATGTACGGGCGCATGCACGAGGGCGCGACCCCGGTGCTCAATGCCGTGAGCCTGTTCCTCATGCTCGCCTCGGCGCTGCTCGCGCTCGCCAGGCTGCGCGGCGCTTCGAAGACCTGAGGACGCCGTGAGCTCATTGATCTGCGTCGCCGCCGTGGCGCTGCGTCGTCGGCGTTTCGGGCTGCGCCTGCAGCAACTCGAGCCCCTGCGCATGCTTGCGCTGAAAACCTTTCCACAGCGTGGTCGTGCCGGTGCCGGAACTGTAGGCGGCATAAGGTGCCGGATCATCGGCCGGCCAGACGCCGTCCGCCGAGGCCGGCACCGCGACGTTCAAGTAAGCCGCGCGGCTCTCGTCGTCCTTCAGGTACAAATCGAGGAAGGCCGTGATGAAATGCGCGTTGATCGCATTGACGCGCTCCTTGCTCCAGACCGGATCCTCGAACCAATCCTGATCCCAGAGGTGCTGACGCATCGCCTCGGGAGCGGGGTTCAAGCCGATCGAATGACCGGCTTCCTTGAAGGTCAACAGATAGCGATGCGCATTGACGGCCTGTGTAAAAAACGCACGGGCTCCGGTCTGATAATCGACGGTGTGATCCTGGTTGCCGGCGATCAGCAACAAGGGCGCCTTGATCGCGCGTAGACCATCCACGCCCCAGGCCGCGAGCGTGCCGCCGCCGGCCGGTGAGATCGCGACGATCGCGCGCAGATTCTTGACCGTGACGTCGTCGCGCTGCGCTCCGGTCGCCGTGTAAGGCATCAGCAGACCGCCGGGCACGAGGCGCACGACGGCGCCGTTCGGATCGAGGCCGCCGCCGCCGGCGGTGAGCACACCGTAGCCGCCGATCGAATAACCGACGAGCGCGGTGCGTGTCGGATCGATCAGATGCTCGGCCGAAAGACTCGCCTGCAGGGTCTTCGCGACGAAGGCGATGTCGAGCGGACGGCGCAGCAGCGGCTCGGGAAACCCGGCCGGATCGGTGATCGACGGGTCCTCGTGGCGGATTGCGGCGACCGCATAGCCCTTGGAGGCCAGATTCTCGGTGAGCCAGGTCATCGCGGCCGGCGCGTTGCTGTAGCCGTGCGAGACGATCACGAGCGGATAGTTGCCGCCGGCCGGCTTGGCGTCGCGCACGGCGATCCCGGGGACCTTGAAGCTCACGGGGGGCGCAGGCGGCTCGGCGGGGAAGGCCGCGGTGTAGCTCGCCGGCAGATCGACGACGCTCGCGCGCGCCGGATACCAGAGATCCACCGTCAGTTCCCGGTCGTGGCTCGGTGCGGTGCCGCGCGCGCGATCGAAGCCGCGCACGTCGGCCTGGGCGTGCTCGACGAGTTGCAGCGTGCGCACGCCCACGGCGAACTCACCGAGCCGCGCCAACTCGGGCGCATCCGGGCCGAAGCGGCTCGGTGGCGCGTCGGCGGCGCGCAGCATCGCGGCCGGCAGCATCGCGGCCGACAGCAGCAAGACGGCGCACCCGCGCGCTCCGGCGCGCATCAGAGCGCCTCGTCCAGAATTTCGATCCAGTGCCGCACCGGCGTGGTCGTGCCGCTTTGCAAATGCTGGATGCAGCCGATGTTGGCCGAGACGATACAGGGGGCCGCGACGGAGGCGAGCTGAGCGAGCTTGCGGTCGCGCAATTGCGTGGCAATTTCCGGCTGCAGCAGGGAATAGGTGCCCGCCGATCCACAACAAAGATGCGCCTCGACGAGAGGCGGCTGGATTTGAAATCCCAAGGCGCGCAGCTGCGTCTCGACCACGCCGCGCAGGCAGAGCCCATGCTGCAGGGTACAGGGCGCATGAAACGCGAGTGCCGGCGCATTCGCCGTGCGCAACCGTCCCGCGAGCGCCGGCACGAGTTCCTCGAGCCACTGCGACAGATCGCGCGCCGCGGCGCTGACGCGCGCGGCCTTGTGCGCATACGCCGGATCATGCCGTAGGGCATGCGCGTAATCCTTGATCATCACGCCGCAACCGGAGGCGTTGCTGACGATCCCTTCGACCTCGCCACGCTCGAGCGCCGGCCACCAGGCATCGATATTCCGACGCATGTCGTCGCGTGCGCCGTCGGAGTCGCTCAAATGATGACGGATGGCGCCACAACAACCGGCACCGCTTGCGATCAGACATTGAATCCCCGCGGCATCGAGCACGCGCGCGGTCGCAGGGTTGATGTTCGGCAGCATCGCGGGCTGCACGCAGCCGGCGAGGAGAAACACTTTGCGGGCGTGGACTCGCGTCGGCCACAGCGCTGCCCGACGCCGCGCCGCGCGCGCGAGCGGACTCGTGTCATCGGGCAACTTGCGGCGCAGCGTAGCCGGCATCCAGGGTCGCAGGCGTGCGCCGACGCGCAGCAGGGGCGCGAACAGCGACGAGGTCACGCCCTCCTTGAGGAGCCAGCGCCGCGCACGATCGGCCGCCGGCCGTTCCACGCGCGCATCGACGAGCTGGCGGCCGATGTCGACGAGATGACCGTAGTCGACGCCGCTCGGGCAGGTGGTCTCGCAGTTGCGGCAGGTCAGACAGCGATCGAGATGCTGCTGCGTGCTGCGCGTGACCGGTGCGCCTTCTAGCACTTGCTTGATCAGGTAGATACGGCCGCGCGGGCCGTCCAGTTCATCGCCGAGAAGTTGAAAGGTCGGACAGGTCGCGTTGCAAAACCCGCAGTGCACGCACTTGCGCAGTATCGCCTCGCCCTCCAAGCCTGCGGCGGTGCCTGCGAATTCCGGACTCAGTTTTGTCTGCATGCAGCTGTCTCAAAGATCCGGAAAAAGCCGGCCGCCATTGAAGACAAGGGCCGGATCGAAGGCTAGCTTCAAGCGTCGGTTGAGCGTGAGCACGGCGGCGCTCGGCCGCGCAAACGCACCTGCCGTCTTGTCGGCGGCCCGTACGAGCGTCGCATGGCCGCCGGCCGCGGCCGCAATCTCCCGCACTCGAGCGGCCGGCATGGAGGTACGCCACCAGCGCTGTGCACCGCCCCACTCGATCCATTGCCGACCCGCCAAGGCGAGCGGCGCGGTCCGGGGCGGCACCGACAAGCGCCATAAACAGGACCCCTCGGCCAATTCCGCGTCCGTGGGCTGGAAGAATGGGTCCGCGTGATCACGTAACGCCTGCCATAACGCGGCCGCCGTTTCCGCTTCGAGCACGCTGCCCCCCAATCGGTCGAGCGCGGCACGCACCGCGGATTCAGCGCCCGCAAGCCGCACGGCAAGGCGATTCTCGCCCCAGGAACTCGCGCGCAGCGGCAAGGCCTGCGCGCTCCAGGCTTCGAGTTGCGCGAGCGCCTGCGTCTCGTCGCAAGCGAAGACGAGGGTCGCCGTCGCGGCGGTCCGCGGCAGCACTTTGATCGATACTTCACAGATCACGCCCAAGATGCCCCAGGAGCCCGCGAGTACCCGGGAGACATCGTATCCGGCGACGTTCTTCATGACTTCGCCACCGAAATGCAGTACCTCGCCGCGTCCGTCGATGAGCGTGGCACCGAGCAGAAAGTCACGCAGGGAACCGACGTACGCACGCGCCGGACCGGTCAGTCCGGCGGCCACCATGCCGCCGACCGTCCCGCCCGGTGCGAAGCGCGGCGGCTCGAACGGCAGGCACTGACCGGCGTCGGCGAGCAGCGCCTCGAGCTCCACGAGGGGCGTGCCGGCGCGCGCAGTGACCACGAGTTCGCTCGGCTCATAGCTGCTCACGCCCGCGAGTTCGGCGAGCGACAGAGGTTCCCCGCGCGGCGCTTCGGCATAGAAGGCTTTGGTACCGCCGCCGCGAATGTCGAGTTGTTCGCCGCCGGCCGCGGCGCCACGCACCCGCTCGGTCAAACGCCGCAAGGCCGCCTCACCATGCCCCATCAGAAGCGCGGCAAATCGGCGAAGGGGAGCATGCCGCGGTGGACGTGCATCTTGCCGTACTCGGCGCAGCGCTGCAGCGTCGGAATCACCTTGCCTGGATTGAGCAGACCCAGCGGGTCGAAAGCGCGCTTGATCGCGAAAAAATGTTCTCGTTCCGCGGGTGCGAATTGCACGCACATCGAGTTCAACTTCTCCACGCCGACGCCGTGCTCTCCGGTGACCGTGCCGCCGAGGCGCACGCTCGTCTCCAGAATCTCCGCGCCGAACGATTCGCAAGCCTGCATTTGCCCGGCATCGTTCGCGTCGAACAGGATCAGGGGATGCAGGTTGCCGTCCCCCGCATGAAAGACGTTGACACAACGGAGCCCGTACTTCTCGGCCATCGCCGCGATCGCGCGCAGCATCTCGGCAAGACGCTTGCGCGGGATCGTGGAGTCCATGCACATATAGTCCGGACTAATGCCCCCCGAAGCGGGAAACGCGTTCTTGCGCCCGCTCCAGAACCGCTGGCGCTGCGCCTCGTCGCGGCTGACCTCGAGACGCGAGGCGCCGCTCGCCATCAGCACCGCGCTCATCCGCTCGATCTCCTCGCCGACCTCCTCGGTCGTCCCATCGCTCTCGCACAACAAGATGGCGGCGGCGGCAAGATCGTAGCCGGCATGCACGTAGGCCTCGGCGACCGCGGTCATCGGCTGATCCATGAGTTCCAGACCCGCGGGAATGATGCCGCGGGCGATCACATTGGCGACGGCGGCGCCCGCGGATTCGACGTCGTCGAAGCTCGCCATGATGCAGCGGGCAAGCTGCGGCTTGGGCGTGAGCTTCACGGTCACCTCGATGATCACGGCGAGCATGCCTTCGCTGCCGACGATCAAGGGCAAGAGGTCGAGACCCGGGGCATCGAGTGCCTCGGAACCGAATTCGACGGCCTCGCCGTCGGCGAGATAACCACGTACGCGCAGCACGTTGTGCAAGGTCAGGCCATACTTGAGGCAATGCACGCCGCCGGAATTCTCGGCGACGTTGCCGCCGATCGTGCAGGCGATCTGGCTGCTCGGGTCGGGCGCGTAATACAGACCGAACGGCGCGGCGGCTTCGCTGATCGCGAGGTTCCGCACGCCGCTCTGCACGAGCGCGGTGCAGCTGGACGGATCGACCGCCAAGATCCGGTTGAACTTGGCGAGCGACAGACTCACGCCCCAGCGATGCGGCAGCGCTCCTCCGGACAGCCCGGTGCCCGCACCGCGCGCGACCACCGGTACCTCGAGTCCGTGGCAGACCCTGAGCACGGCCGCGACCTGAGCCTCGGTCTCCGGTAGCACGACCACGAGCGGAGACGCACGATAGGCGGTGAGCCCGTCGCATTCATAGGCGACGGTATCCTCGTGACGAAAAAGAATCGCGGCACGCGGCAGGACGCGCGCGAGCGCCGCGACGACCTCGCGCTGGCGCAGGTCACGATCGGCGGATCTGGCCGCCTCGGCACCCGTCGGTTCGGCCACGACGTTCATGCGCTCGCGCGCCATTTGATCGAACAACCGATGCAGACGTGTTGATGCTCGGGACCCCGACCGGTCGATGCGATCAGACTCATGGCCTCGTACAGATCGCGTGCCGTTCCCTCCGGTGCCGTCTGCTTGCGCGAGGCGTCGAGGCGGCCGCGATACTGTAGCCGCAGTGCGGCGTCATAGCCGAAGAAATCCGGGGTGCAGACCGCGCCGTAGGCGCGCGCGACGGCCTGTGTGGCGTCGTAGAGATAGGGAAACGACAGGCTGGGCGCAAGCTCGACCATGCGCTCGAAGCTATCCTCGGGGTAAGCCTCGGTGTCGTTCGCATTGATCGCGATCACATTGACACCGACGCTCGCGAGATCGCGCGCATCGCGCACGAGGCGCGGCAGTATCGCTTGCACGTAGGGACAGTGATTGCAGATGAATGCGACCACGGTACCGCGGGTCCCGGCAAGACTGCGCAGCGTGTGCGTGGTGCCGTCGGTGCCCGGGAGATCGAAGTCGGGTGCCGGTGAACCGATTTCCGCGGCGGGTGCTTCGGCGGCCATGGTTGCGACCGACCGCCCTAGCGCGCTACGGCCGGCGCCGGGGCGGCAGCCGGCGCCAGCAGCAACGCGGGCAAATCGGCCAGATTGTCGATCAAGAGGTCGCACGGGAGGCTGCGCGGATCCATGCCCTCGTTGTAGCCATAGGGCACGCAGATCACCGGCATACCGGCGTCACGCGCGGCCTGCGCATCGTTGATCGAATCGCCGACCATGAGCGCACGGCTTGGGGACACTCCCAGGGACTCGCAGGCGAACAACAAAGGCATTGGATCGGGCTTGCGCCGCGCGCAGCTGTCACCGCCCACGTAGACGTCGACGCCCGCACTGAGGCCCAGTCGCTCGGCGAGCGAGATCGCGAAGCGCCGTTGCTTGTTCGTCACGATCGCCGTGCGCAGCCCCGCGGCATGCAGCGCGAGCAGTCCTTCGGCCGCCCCCGCAAAGGGCCGAGCGGTACATTCGTCCGTCTGTTGGAGAGCGCCGTAGTGATGAAAGAACCGCTCGACGATCGCCGCATGGGTCCCCGGCTCGAGGTTGCGCCCCTGCAACTCCGCGGCTCGCTGCACCAACATCGGGCCGCCGCGCCCAATCAGCGTCTTGGCGACGGTGGCGGCTACCGGATCCCAGCCGAATTCGGCAATGGCGCGGTTTAGCGCCAGGGCAATATCGCCGGCCGTATCGAGTAAGGTGCCGTCGAGGTCGAACAGCACGGCCTCGAGGGGTGCGCCGCGCCAGGCGGCGGGCGTAGCGCTTAAGGAACCGTTGGGCGTGATCATGTATCGATTATGCCCGATATCGACGCCGCACCCACAACCATCCAGCGGACAATCGTAAGGCCGGCAGCGGCACGCCATCGACAATAGAGCCCGACGATCGATTCGATCGGATCAATCAGCTGGAATGCCGTAAGCGCGTCGGTAGAATTGGGAATACCATCAGTAACAACCCCGAGAGACACGCCATGACAGTCAGTTCCATCAACATCGGCATCGGAGCGGAGGATCGCGCGGCGATCGCCGGCGGCTTATCGCGACTGCTCGCGGACACCTATACGCTGTACCTGACGACGCATAACTTCCACTGGAACGTCACGGGACCGATGTTCAACACTTTGCATCAAATGTTCATGACCCAGTACACGGAGTTGTGGAACGCGGTCGATCCGATTGCCGAACGAATTCGCTCGCTCGGTCACGCAGCGCCGGGGTCCTATGGCCAGTTCGGTGCACTCGCTTCGATCCAGGATGCGCCGTCGACACCACCCAAGGCCCTGGAGATGGTCGGCATCCTCGTCGCGGGGCATGAAGCCGTGGCGCGCACTGCCCGCGGTGTCTTTCCGCTCGCCGACTCCGCCGGCGACGAGCCGACTGCGGACTTGCTCACCCAGCGCTTGACCGTGCACGAACAGGCGGCGTGGATGCTGCGCTCCTTGCTCGAGGACTGAGTTCGAGGATTGAAGCCGCCCGGCCTGCCGCGCAGCCATCGGGCTTCAGGCGGCCGTCGGGCACTCACAGACGACGCACGTTCCGGGATGGGCGCGTGCCGGCCGGATCTCCAGGAGCGCACCGATCATCGAGGCTCGATACCGCATGGTGCGCAGACCCAAACCCTTGTGCACCGCGCCGTTCGCGACCAGTCCGTGACCGTCGTCGCAGATCTCGAGCCGCACCTTTGCCGGTTCGACGTCGAGACTGACGTGGATAGCTTGCGCGTGGGCGTGCTTTAGCGCATTCGCGAGCGCCTCTTGGGCGATCCGGAACAAGTGATCGGTCGCGGAGGCCGACAAGCCCAGACCGGCGATTTCGCTGATCTCGAGATCGACCCGTGGCCCCGCCGGACCGTTGAGCCCGGCCACCAGTTCGCGCAGCGCGAGAATCAATCCGCCTTCGGCGCCGACCGGCGACAAGCCGCGCGCGATCGCCTGACACGAGCGAATCGCATGGCTGACGATATGCTGCGCCTGTTCGAGATCGGCGGCGCCGACCGGCTTCGCCGTGTGCGCCCGGCGTACGCAGGCTGCGAGCAGCAGCGACAGCCCAGTCAGCTCCTGGCCGAGGCCATCGTGCAAGTCCGTGCCGAAGCGCCGTTGTTCGTGGCCGATGGCATCGAGCAGCGCCTCTTGCAGCGCCTTGCGCTCGGTCAAGTCGTGGACCACGCAGACGAACATCGGACCATCCGTGAGCCGTGCCTCGCCGAGCGATATCTCCGCGGGGAAGCGGGTGCCGTCACGATGCGTCGCCGTGGTGGGCCAGGCACTCAGCAGCAAGGGCGGTCGTTCGCGGTCCCGATCCACGGCCGTCTGCGGCAGCAGCGTGGCCAGCGGCGAAGGCAGCAAGAGATCCACGGCTTGCCCGATCAACTCGTGCGCCCGAAACCCGAACAAGCGCTCGCAGGCCGGATTGAAAAGATGGATCTTGCCGGCCGCATCGAGCAGCAGGACGCCGTTGACCGCGGTTTCGACGACGGCGCGAAAGCGCTCGCTGTGCGCCTTGAGATCGGCGGCGGCGCGCCGATCGTTGGTGACGTCACGCAGTGTGATCGAAGTGCCCACGAGCCGGCCGAGACCATCGACGATGCACGTGACGCAGCCATCCACGCCCACTTCGCTGCCGTTCTGGCCGCGCACGACCGCGTCGCAGCCGAACGAGGCGCACGCCCGCGTCGCGAGCGCGTGGGCGACGAGATCCTGGATGCTCGGCTGAGCCCCCGGCACCTCGAGTTGCAGCACCGTGCCCGCGAACTCACCGAGCGCCAGTCGCGTCGACCAACCGGTCAAGCGCTCGGCGACGGGGTTCATGAAGCGCACACACCCGTCGACGTCGGTGGCGATCACGGCGTCGGATATGCTTTCGAGGATAGTCGCATACGTCAGCCGGCTATCCTCGAGGCGCCGCTCGTTGTTGAAGCGATCGAGCGCGACTTCGATCGCGGCGAGCAGATTGCGTAGCTGGAAGGGCTTGAGCACGTAGCCGTAGGCGGAATTACTCTTGGCGCGCTCCAACGTCAGACGGTCCGAGTGGGCCGTGAGGTAGACGATCGGCAGACGGCGCATGGCATTGATGCGCTCGGCGGCATCGATCCCGTCCATGGGGCCCTTGAGCCGGATGTCCATGAGGATCAGGCCGGGTTCCAAGGTCGCTGCCGCAACGATCGCGGCGGCAGCGGTATCGACGACGGCAACGATCTCGCAACCGATCGCTTGCAAGCGCTCGCGGATTTCTTCCGCAATCAAGGCCTCATCCTCTACGATCAGGACTCGCAGCCCCGCAATCGATTGCTGTGGACTCGTCATGTCGTGGACAACTCCCTGTATCCTTTGGACTTCTTACACCAAGCACCCGACCCGGTCAATGCGCAAACCCTGCCTTGACGCGCCGGCAGCGGCGGTATTCACTGCCGGGACGAGGTGCATTGCTATCGGCGCCCGGGAGGTGGTCATGGACGCGACGACACGCCTATGGTTCAGCACGTCCGGCTTCATGCCGCACGGGCACTGCTATCTGTGGACTCCGACGCTGCTGTGGATGCATCTCGGTTCGGACGTCCTGATCGGCATCTCCTACCTCGTGATTCCGGTCGGTCTATATATGCTCAGGCGGCGGCGTCCCGATTTGGAATTCAGCTGGCTGTTCCTGTCGTTCAGCCTGTTCATCGTCGCCTGCGGTTTTACGCACTGGATGATGGCCTGGGATATCTGGCATGCCGAGTATTGGCTCGAGGGAGCTTTGAAACTGCTGACCGCGGCGCTCTCGATTCCGACGGCCTTCATGCTTTGGCGCGCGCTGCCCTTGGTCATCGCGATGCCTAGCCATGCGGCCTTGACGCGCGCCAACGACGAGAAGCAAATCCTGCTCAAAGAGATTCATCATCGCGTCAAGAACAACCTCGCCGTGATCTCGAGTCTGTTCTATCTCGAATCGACTTACACCCGTGACGATGCGACCCGCGCCCTGTTACAACAAAGTCAGGATCGGGTGCGCGCCATGGCCATGGTGCACGAGGCCCTGTACCGCTCCGAAAGCCTTGCCGAGGTCGATCTAGCCGAATACGCCGAGGCGCTGTGCCGGCAGCTCCTCTCGACCTACGCTGGACCGGACGGGCAAGTGGCGCTCGAGACCGAGATGGAATCGGTGCGCATGAGCATAGAACTCGCCGTGCCCTGCGGCCTGATCATCAATGAGCTCATGACCAACTCCCTGAAACACGCGTTTCCGGTCGGTGCCGCGGGGACGATCCAAGTGAGCCTGAAGCGCACCGCGGCGGGCGGCTGCGTCTTGAGCGTCAGTGACAATGGCGTCGGACTGCGCGGCGAACCGAATTCGACCCAATCGCTGGGATTGCGCATCGTGCGCTTGATGGCGCGCCAGATCGATGCCGTCTTCGAGCTCGGCTCGCGCGGTCAGGGTGCCCGCGCTTCGCTGACCTGGGACGCGCTCACGGTCGGACCCGCTGGAAAATACAGCTGAAAACTCGTCCCCCGCCCGGCAGCGGTCTCGACCTCGATCGATGCATGGCTCGGCCGCACGATCCCGTACCCCGTAGACAGGCCGATCCCCGCTCCGAAGACGCGCGCCGAGCTCGCGGCATCCAGGCCATGGCCGGTACCGCAGACGCGCAGGCGTACGTAAGCGCCCGCAACCAGCGCCGATCCACCATGAGCCGTACCGGCCGATGTGGTCCGACCGAGCACCCTATCGGAAGTCGCCGGCTCATCGATCTCGACATCGGTAGTTTCGATCAGCAACTCCCCGCCCAGCGGCATTGCTTCGCGCGCGTTGAGAACGAAGTTCATCAGGACCTGTTCGATCTGCGCATGATCGGCGAGGATCGCCGGGGCGCGCGCCGCGCAGCGCGTGCGCAGGCATAAGTCCTCGCCGAGCATCCGCTGCAACATCGGCTCGAGGTCGGCAATCACGGCGCCGAGATCGATCACGGACGAGGGTAAGGGCTGCTTGCGACCGAAGGAGAAGAGGTGTCGCGTCAAGGCCGCGCCGCGCAAGCCGGCCGATTTTATATCGCCGATCAAGCTACGGTCGGGATCGGCGCGATCGAGCCGCGCTTCCAGCAATTCCGCGCAGGTCAGCACGACTTGCAAGGCGTTGTTGAAATCGTGGGCGACGCCGCCCGCCAGCCTGCCGATCGCCTCCATTTTTTGCACCTGCAGAAATTGCGCCTCGCGCTTGCGGCGTTCGCTGACATCCAGGAACGTGACGACCGCACCGATCACGTTGCCCGCGTGATGCATGGGATAAGACCAGTACTCCACCGGAAAAGAACCGCCATCGCGGCGGAAGAAGACTTCGGCGTCGCAATGCACGCCCTGGTCTTGGCGGGTTGCCCGGCACAACTTGCAGCTTGCCGACGGGTAGGGCCGGCCATCCGCGTCCCTGTGATGGTGACGGTCGTGCAGCTGCACGCCGACCAGTTCCAGCGGATCCTCGCAGCCGAGCAGGCGTGCGCCGGCGCGGTTGCAGAACGTGCACAGCCCGTCGAGATCCAGCCCGTAGATGCCCTCCGCCGTGGAATTGAGGAGCAGCAGATACTGATCCTGCGACTCGCGGTGGCGGCGCTCGATCGTCTTCCGCTCCGTCGTGTCGACGTGCATGATCACGGCGCCGCGCGAGCCCCCCGTATGGAACGGTGCCGCGTTCATCAGGAACCAAGAGTGCTGGGTCGTCGAGTGACATTCGTATTCCAGCGAGTACGTCGGCAAATCGCCGTTCAATACGCGCCAGATCCCATCGAGCGCGAGGGCGGCGCCGCGTGCGCCGAGGCCGCGCTCGCGCGCGCAGGCGTCGAGATAATTGCCGCCCACGCCCAGCCCCTGCGTCGCCAGCAAGTTGCCAGGGGACATACGGGCCCCGGCTTCATTGATCGCGACGATCGTTCCCTGGGCGTCGATCACGGCGACCTGGGCCGGCAGCGCGTTCCAAATCGCGTTATGGTTGCGGGCGATCTCGCTGCGCTGGATGACTTCGCGCCGCAACTCTCGGTTCGCCGCCTCGAGTCGTGTGTTCTCGTCCTCGAGTTTACGGATCAGGGCCTCGGCAGGAGCGCGGCGAGTGATGCCGAACACGGAGCTGATGCCCCGCAGCACTCTGTGCAGGCGACTCGGCCGTGCGCCCTCATCGCTGTGGACGTCCAATCCGCCGCGGCCTTCCATCGACACCCCCCGCTCCTTCAGTGTCCTTGCCGAGTGGGAGTTTCCGCCTAACGCGGGCGGCCGTCTAGTGGACGCCGCTCACCGACCTATCAAGGCCGCTGCTGCGGCACGAGCTGCAATTTGTTCGTGTCGTAACCCATCGCGCCGACGCGTGCGCGCAGCCGGTCGTAGTCCTCGGGACGCAAACTCGGCGTGCGCGCCATGATCCAGACGTAGTCCCGCCGATCCCGGGCGACGATCGTCTCGGTGTAGGACTCGTCCAAATAAGCGATCAGATATTGCGCCTTGATCGGCCAGATAAACTGCATACCCCAGCGGGCGTTGCTCGACTTGTCGCGCACGAAACCCGTGGGCTTCATGGTCTTCAGCGGTCCGTCGAACCCGCCCTTGCGAAACGTGAACGTCGTGGCGATCGTCCCGTCCGGGTTCAAGGCATAGGACTCGACCGCGTCATAGGCGTTCTTCTCCAGGAAGGTCGGGATGCTAGCGATGACGTACCAGGGCCCCATGAACCGCTCGAGGTCGACGTGGGCTACGGGCGGGATGGGATCTTTGGGCATGGCAGCACACGCGGTGAGGAGCATGAAGAGGGCGAGAAACCCGCTGCGGCACAAGGCGCGCATCATCGTCGACTCGCCGCGCGGGCCAGCGGCGCCCCGGAACCCATCAGCCGATCGACGCCGAGAAACACGCCACCGATGAGGACCACGACCAGCAGCAGCCCGAAGGCGTTGATCACCGTATGGACATAGCCAATGGCGGTGACGTCCCAGAAAGGATAGGGGTAGCGGCCCGTGACGACACCGCGCAGCAACACATAGACGAAATAAATCGTCGGATAGATCAACCACGCCGGCAAATGCCGGGCACCCAAGCCACCTTTCGGTACGAACGCCAGCCACAGCAAGACGAACGCGGCGGGCACGACGTCGTGGAACAAGGTATCGGCGACCCAATACCAGCCCATCGGTTTCCATAGTCCGCGCAGCAGCAATTCATAGGCGAGCGAGACCAGGGAAATCGCCACCGCGACGCCGGTCAGGAATTCCGGAGTGCCGAGCCGGCGTGCGAGGCGCGAGTTGCGCGCGACCAGCAGGACGGTCAGCGTCGCAGCTATGAGGAAATTCGTCCAGATGGTGAAATAGCTCAGCAGATTGTTGAGCCGCTCGTCGAGGTTCCCCGGCAGATGCGCCGGGTTCTGCAGGGTCAGCAGCAACTGCAGCCCGAGGGCGAACCAGGCGAGCGCCGCGATCGCCGCGCCACAGGATTCGCGCGCGGACCAAAGAGCCGGGCGCTGCGGTTTCAGGTCTTGGGAGCCCATGCTGGCATGATAGCCGATCGAGCTGGAATCCATCGCATGGCGATAGCCGCATGGCGCACGAAACCTGCCGCAAGACCGGAAAAATTTTGCCCTCGCCGACACCGGACAATGGTACCGTGTCCGTACCTAATTCGGAGTTCAGCCTGATGCAAGAAAAGCCCAGCTATGCCACCGGCCGGACCCCCATTCAAACGTCTGACGATCCGACCATGGATTTCCGCGCCCGGCTCGCCCATCAGCAAGCCGAGAACGCCGAGCGCCGCCGCTTCGATCTCGCCGAACAGTCCTCGCGCTTGAAAACCGCCGAAGAGCGCATCCGCATCTGGGAGCGACTGCACGAGGTGACGCTGCCGCGCGACCCGGAACATCGTCTGATCGCGATCATCGCGGCCAACACGAATCTGAACGTAGGGGACGTGCGTGAGGAACAGCGGCGACGCGCCGAGGTCAAGCTCGCGAGCGCGGCAGCCACTGCCGCGGCGAGTGCGACTGCCGGGGCCTGAACCGCAAACTAGTCGCGCAGGAAATACGGCAAGGCGGTCAGGACCACGCCGATCGCGACGATCCACCACGGATTGGCGACGAAATACGGATAGACCATGAGCGCGATCCCGCAGAGCAGTGGCCACGGCGCTCGACTCTTCCGGCCATAGAGAAAAAAACCGAGTCCGATCGAGCTGAACAGCAGCCCCCACAACAGCTGTGCCCCGCTCATCAGATTTCCCAGGTGAGATCCACGTCGATGATCCCGGCCTCGCGCAAGTGTGCGATGACCTTCTCGGCCGCGGCTTCCGCCGCGAATCGGCCCGTGTCGATCCGTAATTCCGGATTCTCGGGCGGCTCGTAAGGCGAATCGATGCCGGTAAAGTTCTTCAGTTCACCGCGCCTTGCCTTGGCGTAAAGGCCCTTGACGTCGCGCGCTTCGGCCGCGGCCAAGCTAGTGTCCACGAACACCTCGACGAACTCACCCACCTCGACGAGGCTGCGCGCCATCGCCCGCTCGGCGCGGAATGGCGAGATGAAAGAGACGAGCACGATCAGTCCGGCATCGAGCATCAAGCGCGCGACCTCGGCGACTCGGCGGATGTTCTCGACCCGGTCCTCGTCGCTGAACCCCAGATCCTTGTTGAGACCGTGCCGCAGGTTGTCTCCGTCCAGCAGGTAGGTCTGCCGGCCTTCGGCATGCAGCTTCTTCTCGACGAGATTCGCGATCGTCGACTTGCCGGCGCCCGACAGGCCCGTGAACCAGAGGATGCAGGGCTTTTGATGGCTCAACTGCGCGCGCGCGTGCTTGTTGACGTCGAGCGCCTGCCAGTGCACGTTGTCCGCGCGGCGCGTCGCGATGCGCAGCAGTCCCGCACCCACCGTGTCGTTCGTGAGGCGGTCGATCACGATGAAGCCGCCGAGCGTGCGGTTGTCTTTGTAAGTCTCGAAGGGGACCGCACTGCCGAATTCGATACCGCAAACGCCGATGTCGTTCAGTTCGAGGCGCTTCGCGGGCAGTTGTTCGAGCGTGTTGACCTGGACGAGATACTTGATCGGCGCGATGCTCGCCGCGACGGTTTTCGTCCCGATCTTGACGAGATAAGCACGGCCCGGCAGCAGTGGCGTCTCGTGCATCCAGATGATCGTCGCTTCGAATTGATTCGCGACCGCAGGCGACGCATCCGCCGCCGCGAGTACGTCGCCGCGACTGACGTCCACTTCGTCGGCGAGGGTCAGCGTCACCGATTCGCCGGCAACGGCATACGGCACGTCGCCGAGCGCCGAGATGATGCGCGCGACGCGGCTCGCGCGGCCCGAGGGCAGCACGCGCAAGGCATCGTCCGTACGCACGATGCCGCTCGCGATCAAGCCCGCGAAGCCGCGGAACTCCGCGTTCGGTCGGTTCACCCATTGCACCGGCAGCCGGAACGGCTGCGCGGTCACGGCATCTTCGACCGCGACGTCTTCCAGATGGCCAAGGAGGGTCTTGCCGCGATACCAGGGCATACGGGCGCTCGCCGCGACGATGTTGTCGCCCGCCACGGCCGAGACCGGTATCGCGGTGATGTCGCCGAGGTGTATCTGCGCCGCGAACGCGCGGTAATCCCGTTCGATCGCGTCGAACACGGCCTGCGAGTAGTCGACCAGATCCATCTTGTTGATCGCGAGCACGATCCGCTCGGTCCCCAGCAGCGAGACGAGATAACTGTGACGGCGCGTCTGCGTCAGCACGCCCTTGCGCGCATCGATGAGAATGACCGCGAGATCCGCCGTCGAGGCGCCGGTCACCATGTTGCGCGTGTACTGTTCATGCCCCGGGGTGTCGGCGACGATGAACTTGCGCTTCTCGGTCGAGAAGAAGCGGTAAGCGACGTCGATCGTGATCCCCTGCTCGCGTTCAGCCGCGAGTCCGTCGACGAGCAGCGCAAAATCGATCTCGCCGCCGCGCGTGCCGACGCGCTTCGAATCGCTTTCGAGCGCCGCCAGTTGATCGGCGAAGATCATCTTCGTCTCGTACAGCAGGCGACCGATCAGCGAGGACTTGCCATCGTCGACCGAACCACAGGTGATGAAGCGCAGCAGGCTCTTGTGTCGATGGCGTTCGAGATACGCCTCGATGTCGTTCGGCTCCTGGCTCATCAGAAATAGCCTTCCTGCTTCTTCTTCTCCATGGAAGCCGCGCCATCGTGATCGACGAGACGGCCCTCGCGCTCCGAGCCGGTCGCCGCCAGCATTTCGCCGATCACGTCGACGAGTCGGGTCGCCGTGCTCGGCGTCGCGCCGGTCAGCGGATAACAACCGAGGGTGCGAAAACGCACGCTCAGGCGCTCGACACGATCCGTGGAAGCGAGCGGCAAGCGATCGTCGTCGACCATGATCCAACGGCCCTCCCGGCGCACGACGGGCCGCTCTTTGGCGAGGTAGAGGGACACGAGCGGAACGTTTTCGAGATGGATGTACTGCCAGATGTCGAGTTCGGTCCAGTTCGACAGCGGAAAGGCGCGAATGCTCTCGCCGCGGTGTTTGCGCGCGTTGTAGAGCTGCCAGAGCTCGGGTCGCTGGTTCTTAGGATCCCAGCGGTGGCCGCTCGAGCGAAACGAGAAGATGCGCTCCTTGGCGCGACTCTTCTCCTCGTCGCGTCGGCCGCCGCCGAACGCCGCATCGAAGCCTTGGCTGTCGAGTGCCTGGCGCAAGGCGTGGGTGAGCATGAGGTCGGCATAGGCCGTGCCCGGCGACCAGGGTTTGACACCCGCGCGCACGCCTTCTTCGTTCGTGTGAACCAGCAGTTGCAGTCCGAAACGCCGGACCGTCGCGTCGCGAAACTCGAGCATCTCACGGAAATCCCAACCGCTGGCGATGTGCAGCAGCGGGAACGGCGGCTTGGCCGGAGCGAATGCCTTGAGCGCCAGATGCAGCATCACCGAGCTGTCCTTGCCGATCGAGTACAGCATCACGGGACGCTCGCACTCGGCGACCACCTCGCGCAGGATGTGGATGCTTTCGGCTTCGAGACGCTGCAGATGCGTGAGCGTCATTCCCCCCGCCTCGTCATGTGACAAGGCTCTTCATTCGAGATAATGCGCGGGTGTCTTGGCGCGTAGTTCCTGCGCTGAAGTGCCGGGGGCGATTTCGAGCAGATGGAACGGGTCCTTGCGGGTAGGACGTGAAAACACCGCAAGGTCCGTGATCAGCAAATCCACGACGTTTGCGCCGGTCAGGGGCAAGTCGCAGCGGGGCTTGAACTTTGCCGCGCCATCCTTGGCGCAATGCTCCATGACGACGACCACGCGCTTGACGCCGGCGACCAGATCCATGGCGCCACCCATGCCTTTGACGACCTTGCCGGGGACCATCCAGTTGGCGAGGTCGCCTCCGGCCGAGACCTCCATCGCGCCGAGCACCGACAAGTCGATGTGACCGCCGCGCACCATCGCGAAGGAGTCGGCCGACGAGAAGTAGGACGTCATCGGCAGCTCGGTGACCGTTTGCTTACCCGCGTTTATCAAATCCGGATCTTCGTCCCCCGGATAGGGGAAAGGCCCCATGCCGAGCATACCGTTTTCCGACTGCAGCACGACCTTGAGCCCGGGGGCGATGTAATTCGCCACGAGCGTCGGAATGCCGATGCCGAGGTTTACGTAGTAGCCGTCGGCGAGTTCACGCGCCGCGCGCGCGGCCAGCTCCTCACGCGACCACGGCATCGGAACTCCCGGCATGCGGGCGCAGCGTGCGCTTTTCGATCAGTCGCGAGTAATCGCGGCCGGCAACGATGCGCTGAACGTAGATGCCGGGCGTGTGTATCTGGTCCGGATCGAGTTCACCGACCTCGACCAGGGTTTCGACCTCGGCAACCGTGATCCGGCCGGCGGTCGCCATCGGCGGATTGAAATTCCGCGCGGTCTTGCGATAGATCAAGTTGCCCTCGGTGTCGCCCTTCCAAGCCTTGACGAGCGCAATGTCGGCGACCAGTCCGGTCTCGAGGACGTAGGTCTCGCCGTCGACGATGCGTTGCTCCTTGCCCTCGGCGACGAGCGTGCCCGCGCCGGTGCGCGTATAGAACCCATAGATGCCCGCACCGCCGGCACGAATGCGCTCGGCGAGCGTGCCTTGAGGATTGAACTCGAGTTCCAGCTCGCCGGCGAGGTATTGGCGCTCGAACTCTTTATTCTCGCCCACGTAGGACGAGATCATCTTGCGGATCTGGCGGGTCTGCAAGAGGCTGCCCAGCCCGAAGTGGTCGAGGCCGGCGTTATTGGAAATGCAGGTGAGGCCGCGCGCGCCCAACTCCCGTACCGCCGCGATCAGATTCTCCGGTACGCCGCAGGCCCCGAAACCGCCGGCCATCAAGGTCAGGCCATCGCGCAGCACGTCGCGCAAGGCGCTCACGGCATCGGGGTAAACCTTGGAACTCGAGTAAACCTGGGAACTAACGGACATCGGGGCTCCTCACCGCCGGACCCTGCAGCAGCCCGCGAGTATACTACCGTGAGCCGACTCGCGGCGCTCAGGACCCCTGCGAGGCGTTGGCCGCGTCCAGCGTATTCGCGAGCAGCATGGCGATCGTCATGGGCCCGATACCGCCGGGTACGGGCGTGATCCAGCCCGCGCGCAGACTCGCCGCCGCCGTATCGACGTCGCCAACGAGGGTACCGGCCGCGGTACGATTAATGCCGACGTCGAACACGGCCGCGCCCTCGCGGATCCAATCGCCCGGCACCATGCCGGCGCGCCCCACGGCGGCGACGACGACTTCGGCACGTTCGACTTCGGCGCGCAGATCACGTGTGCCGGTGTGACACACTGTCACGGTCGCGCCCGCGAGCAGCAACTCCAGCGCCATCGGCCGGCCGACGATGTTCGAAGCGCCGATCACGGTGGCGCGCAAACCGCGTAAACCGATGCCGTATTCCTGCGCGAGCCGAATCACGCCGAACGGTGTACAGGGCCGCAAGCGCGGTCGCTTTTGCGCCAAGAGTCCCGTGTTCTGTGGATGGAAACCATCGACGTCCTTGGTCGGATCGATGGCATCCATGATCTCGTTCGCATCGAGGCCGGCCGGCAAGGGCAGCTGCATGAGGATCCCGTCGACGCGGTCGTCGGCGTTCAAGCGCTCCACCAGCGCCAGCAACTCGCTACGACCCACCGTGTCCGGCAGGTCGTAGGCGAACGAAGCAATGCCGGCCTCGGCGCAGGCCTTGCGCTTGTTGCGCACGTACACGCTGGAGGCCGGGTTGGCGCCGACCTGTACGACCGCGAGGCCGGGCGCGCGGCCGTAGGCGGTCGTGAATGCCGCCGCCCGAATGGCGACTTCCGCGCGCACGCGGGCGGCGACGGCTTTGCCGTCGAGCACCGTCGCCGTCTGCGTCACCGTCAGTACCGGTATTGATCGGTCTTGTACGGGCCTTGGCGCGTGACGCCGATGTAGCGCGCCTGGGCGTCCGTCAACTCGGTGAGCTCCGCACGCAGCTTCGAGAGCTGCAGCCGGGCGACCTTCTCGTCGAGGTGCTTGGGCAGCACGTAGACTCCGACCGGATAGTCCTTCGTGTTGCCGAACAGCTCGATCTGCGCGAGCACCTGGTTCGCGAACGAGGAACTCATCACGTAGGACGGGTGCCCCGTGCCGCACCCCAAGTTCACGAGCCGGCCCTCGGCCAGCAGGATGATGCGCTTGCCGTCGGGGAAAATGACGTGATCGACCTGGGGCTTGATGTTGTCCCAGGTGTACTGCTTGAGCGCGGCCACTTCGATCTCGTTGTCGAAGTGGCCGATGTTGCAGACGATCGCCTGATCTTTCATGCGCTTCATGTGCTCGTGCGTGATCACGTGCAGATTGCCCGTCGCCGTCACGAAGATGTCGGCTTTGTCGGCCGCATATTCCATGGTCACGATGCGATAGCCTTCCATCGCGGCCTGCAGCGCGCAAATCGGATCGATTTCGGTGACCCACACTTGCGCCGACAAGGCGCGCAGCGCCTGCGCCGAGCCCTTGCCCACGTCGCCGTAACCGGCAACGACCGCGACCTTGCCGGCGATCATCACGTCGGTCGCGCGCTTGATCGCGTCGACCAGCGATTCGCGGCAGCCGTACAAATTGTCGAACTTGGACTTGGTGACAGAGTCATTGACGTTGATCGCCGGGAAGGCGAGTTCCCCGTCCTTGGCCATTTGGTACAGCCGCTTGACGCCGGTCGTGGTTTCCTCGGTCACGCCCTTGATCTTCGCGAGGCGCGTCGAGTACCACTTCGGATCGGTCTTCAGCTTGGCCTTGATCGCGGCGAAAAGACACTCTTCCTCTTCGCTGCCCGGCTTGGCGAGGAGCGAGAGGTCCTTCTCGGCCTTGGCCCCCAAGTGCAGCAACAGAGTCGCATCGCCGCCGTCGTCCAAGATCATGTTCGAGTAGCCGCCATCGGGCCATTCGAAAATCCGGTGGGTGTAGTCCCAGTACTCGGTCAGCGTTTCGCCCTTGGTGGCGAACACGGCCGTGCCGCCGGCGGCGATCGCCGCGGCCGCATGATCCTGGGTCGAGTAAATGTTGCAGGAGGCCCAGCGCACTTGCGCGCCGAGGGCGTTCAAGGTCTCGATCAGCACCGCGGTCTGAATCGTCATGTGCAGGGAGCCGGTGATGCGCGCGCCGCGCAGCGGCTGCTGGGCCGCGAACTCATGGCGGATCGCCATCAGGCCGGGCATTTCGGTCTCCGCGATCGCGATTTCCTTGCGGCCGAACTCGGCCAGCGACAGATCCTTGACCAGGTAATCGGGAAGTTGCTTGATGGCTGCATTCATGTGGTCTGTACTCCTAGATTGACGGCGCGCCTCAGGCAGCGCGCGAGGACTTCAATTCGGCGGCGAGCGCGTCGGCCTTGTCGGTGCGCTCCCAGCTGAACTCTTCTTCCTTGCGGCCGAAATGACCGTAGGACGCGGTTTTCTGATAAATCGGCCGGGCGAGATCGAGCATCTCGCGCAGGCCATAGGGGGTCAGATCAAAGTGCGCGCGCACGATCTGCGTCAGGCGCTTGTCCGGCAATTTGCCCGTCCCGAAGGTCTCGACCATGATCGAGGTCGGCTCGGCGACGCCGATCGCGTAGGACACCTGTACCTCACAGCGGTCCGCAAGACCGGCCGCGACGATATTCTTGGCGACGTAGCGAGCCGCGTACGCGGCCGAACGGTCGACCTTCGAGGGATCCTTGCCCGAAAAAGCCCCGCCGCCATGGCGAGCAAAGCCGCCGTAAGTGTCGACGATGATCTTACGGCCCGTGAGGCCGCAGTCGCCCACGGGACCGCCGATCACGAATCGGCCGGTCGGATTGATGTGGTACTTCGTGCGCTTGTCGATCCACTTCGCCGGCAGCACGGGCTTCAGGATCTCTTCCATGACCGCTTCGCGCAGATGTTTGGTGCTCACCTCGTCGCTGTGCTGGGTCGAGAGGACCACCGCCTCGAGGCCCACGGGCACGTCGTTCTCGTAGCGCAGGGTGACCTGGCTTTTCGCGTCCGGGCGCAGCCAGTCGAGCTTGCCGCTCTTGCGCACCTGCGCCTGCTTCTTGACCAGGCGATGCGCGAGCGTGATCGGGGCCGGCATGAGGACATCGGTCTCGTTCGTCGCATAGCCGAACATCAAGCCCTGGTCGCCCGCCCCTTGCTTGCGTTCGTCCTTGCGATCCACGCCCTGGGCGATGTCCGGGGATTGCTTGCCGATGATGTTCAGCACGCCGCAGCTCGCTCCGTCGAAGCCCATCTCCGAGGTGTCGTAGCCGATGTCGAGCACGGTCTTGCGCACGATCGCCTCGACGTCGACCCAGGCACTGGTCGTCACCTCGCCGGCGACGATCACGACGCCGGTCTTGACCAGCGTCTCGCAGGCCACGCGCCCGCGCGGGTCGGCCTTGAGGATCGCGTCGAGGATGGCGTCGGAGATTTGATCGGCGACCTTGTCCGGGTGGCCTTCGGATACCGATTCGGAGGTGAACGAGAAGCTCTTGCTCATGCTGTTAAAGTCCTAGGGCCTTTTGGCCGTATTGGGCGCCGAAATTTTCCTGAAATCGCTGCACGAACTCAGGTGTCGTGAAACGATGATTTTGCGGCCCGCGGGATTCGATCTTGAGCGCCCCCATGAGCGAGGCTATCCGTCCGGTGATTTCCCAATCGAGGCCATGCAGCAGCCCGTGAATTAAACCAGCCCGATAGGCGTCCCCGCAACCCGTCGGATCGACTAGCCCCCGGGGTTTGGCCGCGGGCACGTGCAAGCTGCGGCCCTGAGCGTGAATTTCCGACCCCTCGCCCGCCCGGGTTACGATCAGGGCGTCGACCCGACTCATGAGTTCCGCCGCGGTCCAGCCGGTCCTTTCTTGCAGCATGCCCCACTCATAGTCGTTGACCGCCACCCAGGTCGCCTGGGCGATGAAATGTTTGAGCTCGTCGCCGCCGAACATCGGCAGTCCTTGCCCTGGATCGAAGATGAAGGGAATGCTCGCCGCGGCGAACTGCGCCGCGTGTTCGATCATCGCCTGCCGACCGTCCGGAGCTACGATCCCGAGTCGGATATCGGCGCTGACGTCGGAAACTTGATTCAGGTGCGCATATTGCATCGCGCCCGGATGAAAAGCGGTGATCTGGTTATCGTCGAGGTCGGTCGTGATATAGGCCTGGGCGGTGAACGCCTCGGGAATCAAGCGGACGTAATCGAGTGGAATACCGGCCGCCGTAAGCCGCTCGCGATAGGGGCCGAAATCATGGCCGACGGCGGCCATCGGCAGCCCGCCATCGCCCAGCAACGACAGCCCGTAGGCGATGTTCGCGGCACAGCCGCCGAATTCCCGGCGCATCTCCGGAACCAGGAAAGCCACGTTCAGGATATGCAGCTTGTCGGGCAGAATATGCGCCTTGAAGCGGTCGGGAAAAACCAAAATGGTATCGTAGGCGACTGATCCGCAGATCAGCGCGCTGGGTGCCGCGGTCGCTGCCATCTCCATCCGTGTGTCCTTGATGTCAATTCGCCATCTTACAGACAAATTTCAGCCGCAACCGACTAGATGGGGACCGTTCGACAGATGACCGCCAAAGCTCCGGGGATGTCGCCGCTATTGCTGCTCTTAGGCGGGATCTCGCTACTGACCCCGATGTCGATCGATCTATACCTGCCCGCCCTGCCGGCGATCGCCACCGACTTAGGCGCGAGCCCCGGCGCGGTGCAACTGACGCTGCCGGCCTTTTTCATAGGACTCGCGATCAGTCAACTCTCTTTCGGCTCGTTCGCCGACCATTTCGGTCGCCGGCCACCGTTGCTTTGCGGGCTCAGCTTGTTCGCGGTCGCCTCGGTCGGCTGTGCGCTGAGTCACAGCGCGACGAGCTTGACCCTATGGCGGGTGCTGCAATCGCTAGGCGTGGGCAGTGCCTCGGTAATACCCCGCGCGGTGGTGCGCGATCGCTTCGACGTGCCGCATACGGCGCGGGCCATGTCCCTGCTGGGACTGATCACCGGCTTGGGGCCCATCGTCTCGCCGCAGCTCGGCGGACTGCTGCTCACGATCGCCAACTGGCGCTTTTTGTTCTGGCTGCTGACCACCTACGCGCTCTGCTGTATGGGGATCGCCTTCTGGACGCTCGAGGAGTCGCGCCCCGCGCATACCGGAACCGCGGTCGGGCCGAAGCTCTGGCTGAGCCTGATCACGGACCGGCGCTTCCTGCGCTACTCGTTGCCGGCGAACTTGATCCAGGCCAGCGTGTTCGCGTATATCGCCGGCGCTCCGTTCGTGTTCATCGATCTATTGCATCTCTCGCCGCAGCGATTCGCGTGGGTGTTCGGGATCAATGCCATCGGCCTGCTCGCCGCCGGCCGCATCAATGCGCAACTGGTCACGCGTATCGGACCCGAAGTCGTGTTCCGGCGCGCGATGCGCTGCACCGCGGTTCTCGGCCTCGTGCTGTTCGCGATCGCCTCTTCCGGTTACGGCGGCTTTTGGGGCTTGGCCGTTCCGTTGTTCTGTTACGTCACGAGCTTGGGATTCAATTTTGCGAACGGTTTCGCCTTGACGCTCGCCCCCTTCGGTAAGACGGCAGGCACGGCCTCGGCCTTGCACGGCACCCTGCAGTTCACGATTGCCGGCGTCGGCGGCCTGGCCGTCAGCGCGCTCTATGACGGCACGCCGCGCGCGATGACGGGGGTGATGTGCGCTCTGACCGTTTCCGGCGCCGTGCTGTATCGCTCGCTGCGATGAGCCATGCTGAAATAAATCCGCAGACGACGCGGTCTCATCCCTAGTCGAGACATTCATTTACCTTCAGTTCGCTCGAAACTCAGGAGACACTCATGAAAAAGACCCATGCCACGATCACCGCGATCGGTACCTTGCTCGCCCTAGGCGCCGGAGCGCTCGCGACGCCGGCGTTCGCCGCCGACAAAGCGGATCAGGAAAAATGCTACGGCGTCGCCAAGGCCGGCAAGAACGATTGTGCCGCCGGTACGCATTCCTGCGCCGGTCAATCCAAGGCGACCGGCGATGGTCATGACTTCGTCGCCGTGCCCAAGGGCACCTGCGAGCGCCTGAACGGCGGCAGTCTCACGCCGAAGACCAACTAAGCAGACGCCGGCGATGCGCGCGCAAGCCTCTTTGCAATCGATGCCGGCAGCCGCCGGCATCGGTCTGCGCTCGCCGCATGTCGGTGAGGTGCTGAGCACGCAACCGGGCGTCGCCTGGCTCGAAGTTCACAGCGAGAACTACTTCGCCGCGGGTGGTGCGCATCTCTCGCAACTCGAAACGATCAGGGAACGTTATCCCCTGTCACTTCACGGCGTGGGTCTGTCCCTGGGGTCGACCGACCCCTTGGATCGACCGCACCTCGAGCAGCTGCGCCGCGCCGTGAACCGCTTCGAACCGGCGCTCGTCTCCGAACACCTCGCCTGGAGTTCGGTCGGCGGACGTCATGCGAATGACCTCTTGCCGCTGCCTTACACGGAGGAGGCGCTTCGCCACGTGAGCCGTCGCATAGCGGCCGTGCAGGATGCGTTGGGGCGGCAAGTCTTGATCGAAAACGTATCGAGCTATGTCGGGTTCGCGGCTTCACGGCTCCGCGAATGGGAATTTCTCGCCGGCGTCGCGGCGGAATCGGCGTGCGGACTGCTGATCGACGTCAATAATATTTACGTCTCGGCGTGCAATCTCGGCTTCGATCCGGACGAGTATCTCGCCGCGATCCCGCCGACGGCGGTGCGGGAGTTACATCTCGCCGGCCATACGGCCGTGCCCGCCCCGGCCGGCGAACTGCTCATCGACACGCACGGCACGCCGGTGGCGGACGCCGTGTGGGACTTATACGCGCGTGCGCTCGCGCGCTGCGGCGCCGTGCCGACCTTGATCGAGTGGGATACGGATCTTCCCCCCCTCACGACGCTGATCGCCGAAGCCGCCAAGGCCGATGCCTATCTCGGAGCCCTGCATGCCGACGCTGCGTGAACTGCAGAGCGACTTCCTCGCGGCGATACTCGACGGCGGCGTCGGCTCGAGCGTGCGCGTCGCGGAACAGTTCCAAGCTCGACTCGTGGCCGGCGCGTACGGCACGGCCCGCGGTCTCGCGGTCTACACCAACAACGCGGAACACCATTACCTCGAGAGTCTGCGCAAGAGTTTTCCGGTCGTACAGCGACTCGTCGGGGAGGATTACTTTACGCAGTGCGCGCGCGAGTTCCGGCGCGACCAGCCGTCCCGAACGGGCGATCTGCATGACTTGGGCGGGCCCTTCCCGGCCTACTGGCATGACAAGCACGGCGACGACGCCTATCGGTATCTCGGGGATGTCGCGCGACTCGAGTGGCTCTATCAAGAGGCCTCGACCGCGGCCGACCATGCGCCCTTCGATTTTGCCAAGCTTGCCCGCGTACCGACGGAAGACTACGACGCGCTGCGTTTCATCTTGCATCCGTCAGCGCGGCTATTTTCGTCCGAGTTCCCCGCGCTCGCGATCTGGCGCGAGAACATGCGATCGGACCAGGAACCCGAGATCATCGATTTGGGCGCGGGCGGCGAGCGGCTGCTCTTGGCGCGCGCGGCTGCGGGCTTCGCCGCGGGCATCGACGTGCGCCCGCTCGTCCACGCTGAGTTTGTCTTTTTGCAGGCGATCGAAGGATCCTTGGGGTTCGGCGCCTGTGTCGCGGCGGCCGCCGCGATCGATCCCGACTTCGATGCGAGCGCTGCTCTGGAAACATTCGTGTACGGGCAAGTGATCGTCGACCTCGCAGCGGAGCATCCATGAGTTTTTTATCCGTGCTGTACGTGCCCGATCGAACCGCGGCCCGCGCGCTCGATCGCTTGCAGTCCCTGCTCGCGCTCGCGGCGCGTTGGTATGTCGGTTGGCAATTCTTCAGCGCCGGCTGGCTGAAGCTGCACTCCTGGGACGGCACGCTGTATTTGTTCGAAAACGAGTATCACACGCCCTTCCTCTCGCCGCACGTGGCCGCGATCGCCGGCACCTTCGGGGAATTGTTCTTCCCGACCCTGCTCGCGGTCGGGTTCTCGAGTCGTCTGGGGGCGCTGGGGCTGTTTGCGGTCAATGCCATGGCCGTAGTGTCCTATGCCGACGTTTTGCTCGCCGACGGCTGGTCCGGCGCCTTGATCGCACCGCATATTCTCTGGGGGACGATACTCGGGTACCTCGCGATCCACGGACCGGGGCGATATTGCTTGGACTATTGGCTCAATCCGCCGGACCTAACGCCCACCAAGTCTACCCGCGATCAAATGCATCGCGACCGCGAACAACACTAGCGCGCCGCCCAAGAGCGTAGCGGCGCTCGGGGTCTCGCCGAACACGAGCCAGACCCACAAGGGAGCGAGCGGGGCGTCGAGCGCGCCGATCAGGGCGGTTTCGATCGCGGGCAGCAAGCGGGCACCGAACGTGAACAGCGGCAGGCCGATCGCGAAATTCACGATGCCGAACGCGGCGAGCACGCCGAGATCGCGCGTACCGACGGCGAGCGGTGTGCCGAGCGGCCAGCACAGTAACCCACACAACAAGGACGAGAGCGCGCTGGTCGCGAGAATCGGGATATCCTGAAAATTACGCGCGACCACGGTGGCCATCGCCATCGAGAAGGCCATGCCGAAGGCGAGCAGGTCGCCCAGCACCGCTCCTTGATGACTGAAACCCATCATGATGGCAACGCCCAACATCGCGAGGCCTGTGCCGAGCAAGGCGCTGCGCGCGGGGCGCTCGCGGAAGAAGAACCAACTCAAGCTCGCCGCGAGCAAGGGTGTGGTCGCGTAGATCACGGCGACGCTCGCAACCGTCGTATGCCGCAGCGCTGCAAGATAAAAGCTCATGCCGAGCGCGGATTGCACGACGAACAACCAGCCGCGCCAGCCCATGCGTTCGAGCGACCCCCAGACGTCGCGCTCGCGCATCAGCACCATGACGAGGACTAGGCCCGCAGCACCGAAGAGCCCGCGCCAGGCCGCCATGGTCCAACTGTCGAGTGCGACCAAGCGCGTGAACAAGCCGCCCGCGCTCCAGGCCAGGGCCGAAGCGCTGACGAGCAAAAACCCACGCCGATGCGCCGCGTGCGGCCGATCGACCGCCGCAACGCTTATGGTTTGTGGCTCGCTTCCCAGGACTCGACCGCGTTCATGGTGTTATCGACGTGCTTAGCGGGATCCATCGCGGTGTATTCATACAGGATCTTGCCCGTGGGCGCGATGACGTACGACGTGCGGTTCGCATACTCGGGCTTGGCGGCCAGCACGGCGTCATAAGACTTGGTGATCGCCTGGTCGGCGTCCGATGCCACGGCGAACTTGTTGCGACACTCGGTGACCGAGAACTTATTGAGGGTATCGATCGGATCGTGCGACACACCGATCACGGTGGCGCCCAGGGCCTTGAACTTCTCGGTCGCCTCGGCGAATTCGTGCGCCTCGACCGTGCAGCCCGGCGTGAAGGCGGCCGGGTAAAAATAGAGAACCACCGGCCCCTTCTTGAGCGCATCGGCGAGCGAGAACTTGAACGGCTTGCCGGCCAGCGTCGCCTCGGTCGTGAAATCCGGGGCCGATGAGCCTGGCGCAAGCGCAGCCAGCGCAGGGACCGCGAAGACGATGCTGGTCACGGCGAAAATGATCAAACACTGCATGGGAGGCATCCTTATCGTGAGTTCGATTGTCGTAACGTCGATTGTCGTCGGGTCGATTGTGCGTTCGCGGGAAATCACGCGCGCAGGCGTGGGGTCGCCAGCCTCGCTGTCCGAGAAGTTTGCGCCATCCCGCTGGGGCGGGCAAGCAGGTCTCAGCCAAGTTCGGCGCGCAGTTCCGCGACCACCCGAGCAACGTCCTCGTCGCTCATCGCGGGGAAGAGCGGCAACGTGACCGTCTCCCGGCCGACGCGCGCCGCGACCGGATAATCGCGGTCGGCATCGTAGCCCTTGGCGCGGTAGTAGCTGAGCGCCGGAATGCAGGGGTAGTGCACGCCGATGCCGATGCCGCGTGCCGCCATGGCCTTCTGAAACGCCGGACGGGTCGTGCCGCGAGCCACGAAATCTATCAATAGCTGGAACATGTGCCAGCTATGCCCGCTATCGCCGCGTTCCGGCAGCACGATGCCGGGAAAATCCGCGAGCGCCGCGAAATAGAGGCCAATGAGATGGCGGCGTCGCTCGTTGAAACCGTCGAGGCGGCGCAACTGATCGAGCCCCACCTGGGCGGCGACGTCGGCGAGGTTGCTCTTGCCGCCCGGGAACAGCACGTCGATTTCCCCGTCGGCGTTGCGCTTGATGCCGTGGAAGCGATGCTGTTCGATCAATTCGATTTCGCGCGGATCGGTTGCGGCAATCGCGCCGCCCTCGATCGATGTCATGTTCTTGTTCGGGTGGAAACTGAACACGGCCAGATCGCCGAAGCTGCCGATTTTTTGATCGCGGTAGCGCGACCCGATCGCATGGGCCGCATCTTCGACGACGCGCAGCCCATGCTTGGTCGCGAACGCGTAGAGACGCGTCTGGTCCACGGGCAGGCCGGAGAAATGCACGGGCATGATCGCCCGAGTACGCTCGGTCAGCGCGGCCTCGAGGCCGCGCACGTCGATGTTGCGGCTCTGCAGCTCGATGTCGACGAATTTCGGAACCGCTCCGAGCCGGGCGATCACGTTCGCGCTCGCCGAAAAACTCATCGCCGGCACGATGACCTCGTCGCCGCAGCGCACGCCGGCGACCGCGAGCGCGATCTCGAGGCCCTCGGTCGCCGACGTCAGCACGCGCACTTTGCGGCCGCCGCCGACGTAGTCCTCGAGTGCGGCCTCGAAGGCGAGCACCTTGGGGCCGCTTGCCAGCTGTCCCGAACGCAGGACCGCGCCGACCGCGGCGATGCTGTCCTCGTCGATCGCGGGACGGGTGAAGGGCAGAAACGGTTTCATGCGGAACTCCTGGAAACGAGTACGACACCGATGCAGATCAGCGCGATCCCCAAAACTTTCGCCGGCGACAAGGTCTCGCCCAGCCAGACCACCGAGGCCCAAGCGACGACGACATAGCCGAGCGAGAGCATCGGATAGGCGATGCTCACCGGCGCCTTGGACAATGCGGCGAGCCAGACACAGAGGCTCACTCCGTAACAGATCATGCCGGCCCAGAACGGCGGGCTGCGGCCGAGCAAGCCGATGCAGGCGAGCAAGGTCGCCGCATCGAAGTGCGTGAATTGCCCGAGCGGCCGCGTCGCGGCCTTCAACAGTAATTGCGCCACGGCGTTCAAGCTCACGCCCGTGAGAATCAGCACCCAAGTGAGCCAACTGATCGCGGCGGCGCCACTCATCGGCGGCTCACCAGCACATGATGATCGTCTCGGGCCAGCTCCCGCATCGGCGTGCCATAGGCCCGCATCGCGTCGAACATCTCGGGCTCCATGACTGCGAGCGCATCGCCTAACCCGGACCATCGGTCGCGAAACGCGGCGACCGTCGGCAAGCCCGCCGCGGGGTCGTGGCGCAAGCCGAAGTCGAGCTCACCGTGATACGCCGCCAAGCTCACCGTTCGGGCCAAATAAAACGGCAGCGTTTGATCATAGGTACTCAGGCTGTAAATGGGTAGCGCGGCTTGTCCCGCCGGGAAGGCGGCGGCGAGGCTCGCCCCCGAGTAGATCGGCGCCAGCACGCTCGCCGCCCGCAGCAACAAGAGCACCCCGAGACACCAGCCCGCACCGAGGAACACAGTGCAGGTCGTGGGGTCGCGGTCGCGGCGGGCGAAGACGAACAAGGCCGACACGCCCGCCACGGCCGCCACCTCGAGCACCGGTCGTGCGAGCGCAAGGAAATAAGGACTGCGCGACGAGTGCGGCAGCCAAGTTTTCAAGGAGAGGCCGGCAACGGCGAGCGCCAGCGTGAAAAGCAGCGCGGTACCGGCGGTGATCAGAACCTCACGACGGAACCTGGACGCAGGCTCCGCGGCGATCAAGAGCGTGAGCGCCGGCATCGCGGGCAAGATATAGGGGATCAGCTTGGAGTCGGAGCAAGAGAAGAACAGCAGCACGAACACGACCCAGAGCCACAGGAAGCGGCGGACATCGAACTCGCCGGGTGGCGCTTGGCGGCGCCACCCCGTGGCAATTACCCGCAGCGCGACCCAGGTCCAGGGCAGCGTGCCGGCGAGGAACACGGGCGCGAAAAACCACCAGGACTCCTCGCGGTCGGCGATCGGCGTGAGATAACGGGCGAAATGCTCGTGAACGAAGAAGAACTGCAGAAAGTCCGGCAGACGGCGCGACGCCAACAAGAACCAGGGCACGCTCAGCAACAGGAACAGCGGCAGCCCGAGCCGCCATTGCAGGCGCCGCCACGGCCCGGTATCGCGTGACAGCGCCGTATAGAGCAGCAGCACCGCGACCGGAATCGCCGCGGCGACCAGGCCCTTGGTGAGCACACCGGCCGCGGTCGCCGCCCAAGCGAGGAGCATTGGCCAGCGGGATACGGCGCGCTGAGCGAGCAG
>Ga0116226_10000238_pt1 | contig 44942 bp, 32 predicted proteins | sample S1TSphfallax_FD_89692 | JGI IMG/M metagenome (GOLD analysis project Ga0116226, IMG submission 89692) | Host-associated microbial communities from peat moss isolated from Minnesota, USA - S1T2_Fa - Sphagnum fallax MG | ecosystem: Host-associated > Plants > Peat moss > Unclassified | place: USA... | reverse complement strand
TTACGGTTATTCTTCTTTGCCGCATCGATCTTGGCGGTCAGATCGGCGACGATCTTGACCGGCTCCTGCTGCGCCTCGACGATCACATCGCCGGGGCGCAGACCGCGTTCGGCGGCGGCGCTGGAGGCCTTGACCTCCGTCACCACCAGACCCTTGGCGTCAGCCGCGAGATCGAATTTCTCACGCAGTGCCGGGGTCAGCGGCGCCACCGAGAAGCCAAGACCAGCCACGGCGCTCTGGTCGGACTTTTCCTTCTTCGGGCCGCTTTTTTCGCCGCCGCTGGCCTGCTCGACTTCCTTGTCGTCGGGCATCTCGGCCACGGTGACTTTCAGGGTCATGTGTTTGCCATCCCGCAATATGTCGAGATCGACCTCGCGGTTGATCTGGGTCTCGGAGACCATGCGCGGCAGCCGATGACTTTCATTGACGTCCTTGCCGTCGAATTTCAGGATTACATCGCCGGCCTTGACACCCGCCTTGGCGGCCGGCGCATTGGGCGTGACATCCGCGACCAAAGCGCCGTTATGCTCCTTCAGGCCCAGGCTCTCGGCGATATCGTCGGTCACCACTTGAATGTGCACACCGAGCCAGGCACGGCGGCTCTTGCCATATTTTTGCAGGTCCGTGACCACCTTCTTGGCCTGATTGGAGGGAATGGCGAAGCCGATACCGATCGAGCCGCCGCTTTGCGACAGAATGGCGGTATTGATGCCGATCACGTCGCCTTTCATATTAAAGAGCGGCCCGCCCGAATTGCCCTTGTTGATGGCGGCGTCGGTCTGCAGGAAATCGTCATATTGCCCGGCTTGGATGTCGCGCGAGCGAGCCGAGATGATTCCGGCGGTGACCGTGCCGCCCAGGCCGAGCGGATTACCAATGGCCAGTACCCAGTCGCCGACCCGCATCTCATCGGAATTGCCCATGCTGACCGAGGGCAGCGGTTTCGGCGCTTTGATGCGCAGCAGGGCCACGTCGCCCTTTGGATCGGCGCCGACCAGTTCGGCTTTGTAGGTCTGATTATCCTGTAAGGTGACAGTGATTTCGTCCGCATCGGCGATGACATGGTTATTGGTCACCACCAGCCCTGAGGGATCGATGATGAATCCCGAACCGAGGGAAGTGACCTTTTGCGGCCGCACTTCCTGACCGCCCTCTTTGCCATGGCGCTCCATGAAGTCGCGGAACATGTCGTCGAAAGGCGAGCCGGGCGGGAATTGCGGCATTTCCATGCCGCGTTCGGAATTTTTCAGGGTCGTCGTGGTCGAGATATTGACCACCGCCGGCAGAAGACGCTCGGCCAGATCGGCAAAAGAGTCCGGCGCCGGCGCGGCATGGATGGAAACCTGCGCGCCGAGGGCCGCGAGCAGCATTGCGAGCGCCAGCAGGGTGGTCGTCAACCACTGCGGCGAGAGGCGTGGCTGCGGGCGGGCAATGATGACGGCCGGAACGGCCGAAGGCGGAACCGCCGAATTGAGACGTCGAGAAGGATGGGTCGAATACAAGGGAATACCTCCGTTGCGCGGCATTTGCGGCGCGCCCCTCAAGATGTAAAGCCGCAGCGTCCGCGGTCAAGCCGGGCAGAATGCACAATCGTCAACATGTGGGTGATGATTATGTCACTTTCGAGGCGCGCTCAGGTTTTTTTGTCGTGCCGTCATTTTCTTTCCGGCGGGTGCGCCAGATATTTGAAGAAGTCAGAGTCGGGACTCAGCAGAAAAGTGGTGTTCTGATCGGTCAGTGCCTGCTGATAGGCATGGAGCGACCGATAGAAGGCGAAGAATTGCGGATCGGCCGAGTAGGCTTCGGCATAGGTGCGGTTGGCCTCGGCGTCGCCCTGGCCGCGCAGGATTTGCGACTGGCGTGTCGCCTCGGCCAGGATCACCGTGCGCTCGCGGTCCGCGCCGGCGCGGATCTCTTGGGCTCTCTCGGCGCCCTGGGCACGGGCTTCTGCCGCTTCGCGCTTACGCTCGGACTCCATCCGGGCAAAAATCGCCTGGCTGGTTTCCTGCGGCAGATCGGCACGGCGGATCCGCACATCCACCACCTCGACGCCGAGCGCCTTGGCCACATCGGCGACCTGGACCTGGATCGTGTGCATGATCTGCTCGCGCTCGGCCGACAGGACCGATGGCAGCATCACATTGCCGAGCGCCCGACGGGTGGAATTATTGACGATTTCACGCAGACGGGATTTGGCTGCCTCTTCGGTCCGCACCGCCTGATAGAACAAGAGCGGATCGGAAATTCTGAACCTTGTATAGGTATCAACCTCGATGCGCTTCTGATCAGCCAGGATCACCTGTTCCGCCGGCGGATCGACGTCGAGCACGCGGGCGTCATAGCGAACCACATCCTCGATGAAGGGCTTTTTCAGATGCAGGCCGGGGCCCGTCACCGGATGCTCTGGATAGGCGACGGCACCGAAGCGCAGCACCAGAGCCTGCTCGCCCTGATTGACGATATAGAGGGACGACCAGGCGAGCAGCAGCAGGGCGGCGACGATGAGTACCAGCACCGTTTGGGACATGGATTTCATTATTTCACTCCCGGCGCGGCCGGCGGCAACAGGATGGGCGGTGTTCGTTTGCCTATTTCTGGCAGCGGCAGATAGCCCTGGATGCTCTTAATCTGCGGATCGATGATCATTTTCGGGCTATCCTTCAGGACCTGCTCGACGGTTTCGATATAGAGGCGCCGCGCGGTAACCTCGGGCGCTGCCTTGTAGGTCTGATAGACCGAGGTGAAGCGCTTGGCCTCGCCTTGCGCAAGATCGGTAACCTGCTCTTTATAGGCTTCGGCTTCCTGGATGATGCGTTCCGACTCGCCGCGCGCCTTCGGAATGATGTCGTTGCGATAAGCGTCGGCCTCGTTCCGCAGCCGTTCCTGATCGGCCTTGGCGCGCTGCACGTCGTTGAAGGCATCAATGACTTCGGGGGGCGGGTCGGCCTTCAGCAACTGGACCTGGGTCACCGAGATTCCCGAACCATATTGATCAAGCAATTCCTGCATACGTTTGCGGGTGCTGTCGCCAATCGCCTGACGATTTTCGAACAACGGCGCGCGGATCGGCAATTGGCCGATCACCTCGCGCATCGCCGATTCTGCGACAATCTTGACCGTACCTTCGGGATCCTTGATGGCGAACAGATATTTCTCGGGATTATTGATCTGCCAGAACACCGAGAAATTGATATCAATGATGTTCTCATCGCCGGTGAGCATTAAACTTTCGTCATTGGCGCCCCGCGAGGCAGAGCTGCGACGCGGATCGCCATTGGCCGAGCGATAGCCCAGTTCGACCTTGTTGATTCGGGTTACAGCGGGGGTCAGCACCGTTTCGATCGGACTCGGCAGATGATAATTCAAGCCGGGCTGGGTATAGCCGATAAAACGGCCGAAGCGCAGCACGACCCCGATTTCTTCAGGATTGACCTTATAAATTCCGGTCAACCCCCACAGAACGACAGCCGCCACGATCGCCAGCCCGATACCGCGCTTGCCCTGATACCCACCCGGCAACAAGGTGCGCAGACGGTCCTGACCGCGCCGCAGCAAGTCTTCGATGTCGGGGGGTTGGCCACCACCGCCCGGTCCCTTCCCCCATGGTCCCTGACCATTGCCTTGGGGACCACGACTCCAGGGGCCACCGCCGCCCCCTTGGGAATTCCAGGCCATGCTTTTTCCTCTCTTCGGGTATCGGCGAACATTCTTTCCAATTCGACCCAGCCGCCTTATATGACACGTCAACGATGGGCGCAATTGAACAGATAGGGATGCGGCATGGCCGAGGTCAATGAGGGGACCGTATTGCGAACCCTCGAACAGGTGATCGACGAGGACCGCGGCAAGGACATCGTCAGTCTCGGCATGGTTGAGGGAATCGTCGTCAAGGGCGGTCACGTCGCCTTCTCGCTGCAGATCGATCCCCAGCGCGCGGCCCAACTTGAACCCTTGCGGAAGCGCGCCGAACAATTGGTGCATGCCCTGCCCGGCGTCCTGACCGTGTCGGCGGTGCTGACCGCGGAACGCGGCACACCTCCGCCGATGCCGCGCATCGGCGGACATGCATCGGGCTCGACCGAGATTCTGCTGACCGGGATCGGCGCGGTGATCGCGGTGGCCTCGGGCAAAGGCGGGGTCGGCAAATCGACGACAGCCGTCAATCTGGCCTTGGCCTTACGCGATCTCGGACTCAAGGTCGGGCTGTTCGACGCCGATATCTTTGGTCCGTCCCAGCCGCGCATGCTGGGCGTGGCGGGCAGCAAGCCGACCTCGATCGATGGCAAGAAGATGCGGCCGATCGAGGCCTATGGGCTGAAAGTCATGTCGATCGGCTTCATGGTCGCCGAGGAAAGTCCGGTGGTCTGGCGCGGCCTGATGGTGATGGGCGCGCTGGAACAATTGATGCGTGACGTCGATTGGGGCGAGCTTGATGTCATGATCATCGACATGCCGCCCGGCACCGGCGACACCCAGTTGACCATCTCGCAGAAAGTTCGGCTGGCTGGCGCCGTGATCGTTTCGACACCGCAAGATATCGCATTGCTGGATGCGCGGAAAGGGCTGGCCATGTTCCGCAAGGTCGATGTGCCTGTGCTGGGTATCGTCGAGAATATGAGCCTCTATGTTTGCCCCAATTGCGGCCATGAGGCGCATATTTTTGGTCATGGCGGGGCGCGCGCTGACGCGGAAAGACTGGGCGTTGACTTCCTTGGCGAACTGCCGCTCGATATTGGCGTCAGGATCTCGGGCGACGAGGGCGCGCCGATCATGATCAGCCAGCCCGACGGTCCGATCGCAATCGCCTATCGCAGCATCGCCGCCAAGATCAATGCGAAATTATAGGCCAAATTACGGGAAAGCCATGCCGCAACAGCTTAGCGAACCACCAGTTGCCCTGCTCCGCCAGGTGATGGCTAAAAAGCGGATCGATGCCTTCATCGTGCCGCGCGCCGATGAGCATCAGGGCGAGTATGTACCGCCCTCGGCGCAGCGTCTGGCCTGGCTGACCGGTTTCACCGGGTCGGCCGGCATGGCGGTAGTGATGAAGGACAAGGCGGCGATTTTCGTCGATGGGCGTTACACTCTGCAGGTCGAGACGGAGGTCGATCATGGCCTGTTCGATACTCTCCACCTCATCGAGCATCCGCCCGTTCGCTGGTTGGCCGAGACTTTGCCCGCAGGCGCCCGCCTCGGCTATGACCCGTGGCTGCACACCCCCGATCAGGTCGACGGTCTGCGCCAAGCCTGCTTGACCGCCGGTGCAGTGCTGGTCGCCGTCGGCAGGAACCTCGTCGATCTCGTCTGGAAGGATCGTCCGGCGCCGCCCGTGACGCCGGTGGTGCCACAGCCCGACGCCTTCGCCGGCCAACGCACTGAGTCGAAGCGGGGCATGATCGCCCGCGAACTGAGCGGGAAGCAGACCGACGCGGTGTTCCTCTCCGCGCCGGACTCGATCGCCTGGCTGCTCAATATTCGCGGCAATGACGTGGATTTCTCCCCGCTCCCCCTGTGCTTTGCCCTGGCTCATTGTGACGCCAGCGTCGATCTGTTCATCGATCCGCGAAAAATCTCACCGGAAACCAAAACTCATCTCGGACCCCAGGTTCGGCTGCATCCGCCGCAGGATCTCGCGGCAGCGCTCGGCGGACTGGGCGGAAAAAAAATCCGGCTCGACCCGGCCGGCGCGCCTTCCTGGGCACTGCAACGCCTGACAGCGGCACGAGCGCAGATCGAGCGCGCCGCCGACCCGTGCCTGCTGCCACGCGCCTGCAAGAACACGGTTGAGCTGGACGGAGCCCGAAATGCCCATCTGCGCGACGGGCTGGCCTTGTCGCGCTTCCTGGCTTGGCTGTCGCATGCCGCACCGCAAGGCGGCGTCACCGAATTATCTGCCACGGAAAAGCTCGAATCCTTCCGCCGCGACGGGAACCTTTATCAGGGACCAAGTTTCGCGACCATCGCCGGCGCCGGGCCGAATGGCGCCATTGTGCATTATCGCTCGACTCCCGAGACCAACCGTCCCTTGAAGCGGGGACAGATCTTCCTGATCGATTCCGGCGGGCAATATCTCGACGGCACCACCGACGTGACCCGCACGGTGGCGGTAGGCGAGGCTGGCGCGGAAGAGCGACATCGTTTCACCCTGGTTTTAAAAGGGCATATCGCGGTAGCCAAGGCCCGTTTCCCGAAGGGCACCAGCGGCGCCCAGATCGACAGTCTGGCGCGCCAACCGCTCTGGGCCGAAGGTCTGGATTACGATCACGGCACAGGTCATGGCGTCGGCAGCTATCTCAGCGTCCATGAGGGTCCGCAGCGCATCGCCAAGAATAATAACAGCCAGCCCCTGCTGCCCGGCATGATGCTGTCCGACGAGCCTGGCTATTACAAGACCGGCGCCTATGGCATCCGCATCGAGAATCTGGTGGTGGTTCAGGAGGACCCGCGGGCAGGCGAACGTCCGACGCTGGGTTTCGAGGTGCTTACTCTGGCACCGATCGATCTGTCCCTGATTGACCGCTCGCTGCTTAATGACGACGAGGCCGGCTGGCTGAACGCCTATCATCGCAGGGTGCGGGAAAGTTTGACGCCGATGATGGATCCGGCAACGGCCGAGTGGCTGGAACAGTCGACGCGGGCGATATAGACTCAGGCTTTATCGTCGTCGGCTTCGAACCAATGGACCGGCTGAGCCGTGCCGGGTCGGCGTTGCTTGCTGAGTTTCTGCAGATGGACGAGGTTCTTCTCGGTGACCTCCGCCTGGCGGGTCGCGCCATATTGGCGATAGACCTCGAGCGCGCCATTGATGGCCTCGGTCGCCTCCTCCAGCTTGACGGCGCCGCGGCTATGTTTGGCCAGCATGAAGAGCGCGGTCCCGAGGGTGTTCTGGCTGGCCGCCCAGTCGAAGGGCATGGCGGCGCGCGGACGGAATTCGATGGCGGCGCGCGCCGTCTCGATGGCGCGCTCCAGCACTTCAGCGCTTTTCATCTGATCGCCATAGACCTGGAGCACCTGCGCCAGATTATGCATCACTTCGGCCCAGCGCTTCGGCATCTCGGTGCGCGGAAATGCCTGCAAGGCGGCCTGGAAGGCGATCATCGCCTCTTTCAGCAATTCCGGTTTGCCGATGACGAGATCGAGCCGATAGAGCGCAAGGCCGAGGCGATTTTGCAGCAGACCAAATTCCAGCGGATGGCGCGCCTTGTTGATGCAATCGACGGCGGCCTTCAACTCGGTGACCGCCGCCTCCAGCCAGGCTGGATCGGGGCTTCGCTCACTTTGCGCCATCAGCAGCGCGCCGAGATGTTTATGCAATTGCGCCGCATCCATGCCGGCCTCGCCGGGCGGCAGACGCAGCAGGGCGGCGCGGTAGGCTTCGACTCCCTGGGTCACCCACGGCCCTGTCGGATCGACCGCGGACAGGGCGGCCATGGCGCGGCCATAGGCGGCAAGTGCGGTGCGCTGTTGTTCGAGGTTCCAGCTCAGCGGCAACAGCGACAACATATCCTGCAACGGGACTTCGGCTGCGCGCAGCATCTGCGCGTGTTTGGCGCGGCGGTCGTCCGGCGGCTCGAGGGCGGCGAACAGCGTCAGCGCCAGAACATCGCCCGAGGGCGGCTGCTGATCGCCCGGCAATTCCAGACTGTCGAACAGGCTGCCCACCCCCAGCCGATCCTCGTCGGCAATCCCTTGCGGTGAAAACCATAGACTGTACCCGTCGGCATGGACATCGCCCCAGATCAGCAGATCGAGATCGCTGTCCTTGGCCAGAATCTGGCGCGCCCGCAAGGCGGCAGCGGTGGCCTGGATCTGGTCGGCGCCCGGCTCGATCTGCAAACTAATCGGCAGAATTTTGACCGCCAGACCCGATTGCCCGTCAAGCTGCGAGGCCAAGGCGCGGGTCCAGGCGCCATCGACATCATTATTGACCGTGGCAATGGCGACCTGGAAGGAGGCTCGTCCACCCTCAAAGGTGCGCTTGTTGGAAAAGCGCTTTTTCAGCCACTTGCCGAACAAGCCCAGGATCCCCCCGCCCGACCCGGCATTTTTCTGCACCTGCCGTTCACTCTGTTCGAGAATCAAGTGGTGGGTATGGCGAAGTCTTTCAGCCAGCATGGTGCCCAGCCGACTCGCCGCGCCGGGTTCGGTATTCAGCCACTCCACCAGAGCGGCGCGGCTGACCAGCCGGATGCGGCTTTTCTCCGATGCCCGCGCAGTCACGTCATAGGGTGTATCCTCGAACAGAGTTGTCTCGCCGAAGAAATCGAGCGGCCCAAGCAGCCCCACCAATACGGGCCCGCTACTGCCCCGCTTGGTCAGCTCTATCTGGCCCTGCACCACCATGAAAGCGGCGCTGCTCGGCTCGCCTTCCCGGAAAATGACCTCATCCCGGCCGACTGATTTTTCTTCGGAGTCCACTGGCTCACCCCCCTGTAAAGAGTACGGAAGTCCTTGGGACGGTGCAAGTCGGCCGAAAATTGCTATTATGGGTTTGAAATTGGGGCAATCTGGGGAAGTCGATGACTGGGGGGAGCTTCAAAGGCGCCACTGCCGCCGAGGCCGAGGACACCGCGGGCAGCGCGCCGCCGGTCGGCGCGGCCGACGCCATGGCGGCGGTGGCGGCGTTCGAAGCGGCCAAATCCGATCCGACCCTGGCGCAGGCCGCGACCGCCTATTTTCTCGAACAGATAAGATTGGTTGACCTCCAGCGGATCCGATTGAAGCAGCTTCTGCTCAAGGAGCGCCTGCGCACCGGCCTGAAGATTTGCCTCGCGCTGCTTGTCACCCTGTTCGGCGCCTTCTTGGCGATGCTCATGATCGATGCGGCTGGGGCCAAAGGCATGGTCGTCGCGGGATTTTCCGTACCGCGCTCGCTTGCCGAACACGGCATCACGGGAGATGTCCTGGCCCAGGATCTCGCCAGCCGCATGACGGCGATCAGCCGATTTGCCAATCTCCATTCGATTACCCAGTCCGAGGAGGCACGCCTTGACGAGCCCAAGTCGGTCAGGCTCGCTGTCGCCAGCACGGGTCTATCGCTCGATGATGCGGGCCGATTTCTCCGGAAGCAACTGGGTCAGGAACGCGGAGTCACCGGCGATTTACGGGAATTCGGCGCTGTGGGGGAGGAGCGGATCCAGCTTTCGGTGAGAATGACCGGCGCCGATCCCATGGTGCTCGAGGGTGCTCTTCCCGACCTCGATAGAGTGATGCAGGAGGCCGCAGAACGGGCTTTCGCCGAATTCGATCCGGCCACGATCGTCATTTATCTCGACGCCAAAGGACGCGCCGCCGAGGCGCTCGCAGCGGCAGAGAGGGGTGCCCAGCTGACCAGCTCGCGGAAGGTGCGCGCTAACGCTTATGCGCTCTGGGGCGCTGTCGATTCCGATATGTCGAGGTCGCTGAAACGGGCCGAGATTGCCATTGCCTTGGATCCCAGCCTGATGGTCGGCTGGTGGCAGGGATCGATCGCCAGCGCGCGGCTTGGTCATAGTGAGGCTGTTTTGAACTATGCGCGACATCAGGTCCAGTCGCGATTGGAGGACCAATTGCCGGCCCTGCGCGCCGGTTACCAGCGGGTATTAGCCGATGGACGTAAAGCCATCGATCTGTGCCAGGGCGATTTTCAGCACCTGGCCAGCGACCAATCATCCTTGACCGAGACCGAGGCGGAACGGCTGATCGGGGAAGCCGAGATCGCAACGCATCAGCATGACCGGGTCCTGGCCGCACAAAAAATTTCCCTGGCTGAATTCGCCGGATCCTTGAACGCAAAACGCCTGTTGCGCCAGCGTTGGGCCGCAGCCGCCGAAAGCGGCGACTGGGCTGCCGCCAGATCATTCGCTCAGGCCCTGGTCGATGCGCAAAATGAAAGTCCGCCCGGTCAGAAAATGACCTCGGACGACCAAGCCGACCTGGAGCTGATGACAGTCGACCAGCCGCAACTCGCCCTCGCCCTGGCGATGAGCGGCGATATCGAGGGCGCGATCGCGCTGATCGCGCCAACCCCGCTCGATTGCTACCTCTGCGTAAGGATTCGCGCACGGATCGCCGCCGCCAGTGGCGATAACAGCGCCGCGGATCATTGGTTCGCTGAGGCGGTCCGGCAAGCGCCGTCGATCCCCTATGCCGAGACCGAATGGGGTGCTGTGCTGCTGGCGCGGAGCGATATGGATCGGGCAATTTCAAAATTCTACGCCGCCCACACCGTGGGCCCCCATTTTGCCGACCCGCTCAAGGGTTGGGGCGATGCGCTGGCGCACCAACTCCGCTGGAAGGAGGCGATTGCGGTCTATGACGAGGCGCTCACCTATGCGCCGAATTGGGCCGAATTGCGGAGCGCGCTCGGCGAGGCCGTGCAGCACGAAGATACCCACAAGGAGAGTCGATGAAAAAGACCTTGATCCTCGCGCTGCTGGTCGTTAGCGGCAAGATCTGGATGTCGCCGGAGCGCGGCCTGGCCTCCCCGCCACCCGATCAGCTCGGTACGGCGCGTGAAATCTATGACGGTGCGCTGTTTCCGGATCAGGCTGTGCGCACCTATGCCAATACCGATCGGATTTTCCCCACCCGGGTGATCGAGGCGGGCGGAACCTCCTCGCCGCTGGTCGCGAGCGGCGACCAGATCACCCGCCTGAGTTTTCCCTCGGCCGGCAAAATTTATGACCTTCCCGACTATGTCGCGCTTAACAGAATGGTGGGCCTGCTTGTCCTCAAGGACGGAAAAATCGCCTTCGAGCATTATGACTTCGGCGCCGACCGCACAACCCATTGGATGTCGATGTCGATGGCGAAATCCGTCGTTTCGACGCTGGTCGGCGCGGCTATCAAGGACGGATATATCGCAAGCGTCGCCGATCCGGTGACGAAATATCTACCACAGTTGCAGGGCAGCGCCTATGACGGCGTTTCGATCAAGGATGTGCTGATGATGTCGTCCGGGGTGAAATGGGATGAGACCTATGTCGATCCAAACTCCGATCGGCGGAAGTTCCTCGATCTGCAGATCGCCAGCACGAAACAGGGGGCGATCTTCGATCTTTTGCGAACATTGCCGCGGGCGGCGCCACCCGGCACCAAGTTCAATTACAATACGGGCGAGACGGTGCTGATCGGCGAGATCGTGCAAAGCGCTACCCGGATGCATCTGGCCGATTATCTGTCGCAGAAGATCTGGCGGCCGATCGGTATGGAGTCCGACGGGCGGTGGTGGCTCGACTCACCCAACGGCCACGAGGTCGGCGGCAGCGGGATTCTGGCGACCCTGCGCGACTTTGGCCGCTTCGGCCAATTCATCCTTGACGGGGCGAAGATCGACGGGAGAAATATCGTCCCGGATTGGTGGCTCGCCGAGGCGACTAGCGCCAAGCCGATCGATGGCCTGGCCCCTCCCAATGGCTATGGCTATCAGTGGTGGACCATCAAGTCCGAGACGGCGGGCGGCGTCCACGAGGGCGCCTTCATGGGGCGCGGCATCCATGGCCAATATCTTTACATCAATCCGAAACACCGGGTCGTGGTCGTGGGGCTTGCGGCGCGATCGAAACCGACCGGGCGGTCCGTCATCGACGACCTGGATTTTCTGGCGGCGGTTACCCAGAGGCTCGATGAAAAATGAACGATGCCACCTTGCTTTTTTACACCGAGAAATATTTTGCCTGCGGATGCAATAATACAATCGCCGATGTACTTTGTTCCGGCTCCAACTGCCATTCATCGCTCAGCGTGATACCGATCCGGTCGGCGCCCAGCAATGTGAGCAACTGCGCCTGATCCTCGATATGCGGGCAGGCGGGATAGCCGAATGAATAGCGCGATCCGCGATATTTCTGTTTCAGCAGCTGGTCCATGTCCCGGTCATCCTCGGCGGCGAAACCCAGTTCGGCGCGGATGCGGGTATGGACATATTCGGCCATGGCCTCGGCCATTTCGACCGAGAGTCCGTGCAAGTAGAGATAATCCTTATAGCGGTTCTGGTCGAACCACTCGCGCGCCGCCTCGCTGGCGCGCTGGCCGACGGTCACCACCTGCAGCCCCATGACATCGCGCTCGCCGGAATGGATATCGCGGATGAAATCGGCGATGCACAGCCCGCCCTCGCCGGCCTGTCGCGGGAAACCGAAGCGCGCGACCTCGGTCACCTGGTCCCGATCGAACAGCACCACCTGATCGCCGTCTGAGGCACAGGACCAATAGCCGTAAGCGGCTTGTGGCAGCAGGATATTTTCCCGCTCGCAGGTCTTCAGAAGCTCGACCGTCATCGGCTTCAATTCCTTGGCCGCCCAGTCCTTCCATTCATCCAGGCTTCGACCGGCTTTGCGATAGCCCCAATGGAATTGATAGAGCATGGTCTCGTTAAGGAAGGTCACCAGGGTCTGAAGCGGCACCTTGTCGATGATCTTGGCGCCCCAGAAGGGCGGGATCGGCACCGAGGCCTGTTTGGCCAGCGCGGTGCGCCGCACAGTGATCTCCTCGAAATCGACCGGACGCAGCGGTTCGGATTTGGCGATCTGACCCAGGGTGCGGCGCTCATTCATCGGACGGTTGACCCGTTTGGCCTGCATCTCCGCCAAATGGTCGTCGAAGGCGTTGGCGGCGACCTTGGCCATCATGTCGAGGCCGTCAAAGGCATCCCGGGCATAGGCGACCCGTCCGCCGCCATAGGCCGCGACGCAGTCCTCCTCGACGAATTTGCGGGTCAACGCGGCGCCCCCCAGCAGCACCGGCAAATCGATCCCCTCGCGGGTCAATTCTTCGAGATTTTCCTTCATCACCACGGTCGATTTGACCAGCAACCCCGACATGCCGATGGCGTCGGCCCTCTCGGCGCGCGCTGCCGCGATGATTGAGCCGATCGGCTGCTTGATGCCGAGATTGACCACGCGATAGCCGTTATTGGTCAAGATTATATCGACCAGATTCTTGCCGATGTCATGCACATCGCCCTTCACTGTGGCCAGTACGATGGTGCCTTTCTGCTGTCCGTCGGCCTTCGGCATGAAAGGCTCGAGGAACGCGACCGCCGCTTTCATGGTCTCGGCCGATTGCAGCACGAAGGGCAATTGCATCTTGCCCGCACCAAAAAGTTCGCCGACCACCTTCATGCCGTCCAGCAGCAACTGGTTGATGATGTCAAGCGGTTGCCAGCTCTGCAAAGCTTCACTCAGTTCGTCATCGAGACCGGTGCGGTCGCCGTCGATGATGCGATTCTTCAGACGCTCCTCGACTGTCTCAGCGCGGGTCTTGACCTGTTTGACCGCGCCGTCGCGCCCCTCGAACAGAGCGATGAAGGCGTGCAGCGGGTCATAGCCGGGCGCGCGGCGATCGAAGATCAGATCCTCGGCGACGCGCGCCTCCTCGGCATCCAGCTTGTAGAGCGGCACGATCTTGCTGACATGGACGATGGCGCCGGTCATGCCGCGCTTCATGGCATGATCGAGAAAGACCGAGTTCAACACATGGCGCGCCGCCGGCTTCAGACCGAAGGAGACATTGGACAGGCCGAGAATGATCTGACAGTCGGGCAGCTCGGCGGCGATCTTTTCGATGGCGTCCAGCGTATGCAGCGCCAATTTGCGGTCATCGTCATTGCCGGTGCAGATGGTGAAAGTGAGCGGATCGAACATCAGGTCCGAGGCCGGCAGCCCATGGCGATTGACGGCGAAGTCATAGAGCCGATGGGCGAGAGCGATCTTCTGGTCGACATCCTTGGCCATGCCCACTTCATCGATGGTGAGCGCGATCACCGCCGCGCCAAATTTTTTCGCCAGCGCCAAACGCTCGGCAGCCGGCTCCTCGCCATTCTCGAAATTGATCGAATTGATGATCGGCTTGCCGCCATAGAGCTTGAGCGCCGCCTCGATGACCGGCAATTCGGTGCTGTCGATCACCAGCGGCGCATTGACCGAGCCTGCCATGCGGCTGACCACCGCCGTCATGTCATAGATCTCGTTGCGGCCGACAAAGGCGGTGCAGATATCAAGCGTGTTGCTGCCCTCCTTCACCTGCTCACGCGCCATGGCCACAGTGCCATCCCAATCCTCGCGCTCCTGGCATTCGCGGAATTTCTTCGAGCCATTGGCATTGCAGCGTTCGCCGATCGAGAGAAAACTATTCTCCTGACGCAACGCGACCTGACCATAGAGCGATGCGACCGACGGCAACCAATGGACCTGACGCTTGACCGGCGCCGGCCGGATACGGCTGCCGGCGCGACGGCGCAGCATGGCGTCGACCGCCGCGATATGCTCGGGCGTGGTGCCGCAGCAGCCGCCCAGCAGATTGACCTTGTCATCTTCCAGGAAGCGTTCCTGCCACAAGGCCAAAGTCTCGGGCAGCAGCGGATAGGACGTCTTGCCCTCCACCAGTTCGGGCAGGCCGGCATTGGGCTGCACCGAGATCAGGCCCGGCCAATTGGCCGACAGCCAGCGCAGATGATCGCTCATCTCCTGCGGGCCGGTGGCGCAATTGAGACCGATCAGCGGCACATCGAGGGATTGAATGACCGTGGCGGCGGCGGCGATATCGGCGCCGACCAGCAGGGTTCCCGTGGTCTCGACGGTGACCTGAACGAAGATCGGGATATCCTTGCCGGCGCTCGCGCGGGCGAGTTTGACCGCATTGACGGCGGCCTTGATCTGCAGCGGATCCTGACAGGTCTCGATCAGCACGGCGTCGACACCGCCGGCGATCAGACCATCGGCCTGAATGCGCAAGCCTTCCTCCAGCGCGTCATAGCCGATATGGCCGAGCGACGGCAATTTGGTGCCCGGCCCGATCGAGCCCAGCACGAAACGCGGCCGTCCATCCCGGGTGAATTGCTCGGCGGCTTCGCGAGCGATCTCGCCGGCTCGCTTATTGATCTCGAAAGCCAGATCGGCAATGCCGAATTCGGCCAGAGTTATCGGACTGCCGCCGAAACTGTTGGTCTCGACCATATCGACGCCGGCGGCGAAATAGCGGCTGTGGATATCGCGCACCACATCGGGGCGCGATAGGCACAAAATGTCGGTGCAGTTCTCGTGGCCTTGGTAATCCTCCTCGACCGAGAGCGACATGGCCTGGACCAGAGCGCCCATGCCGCCGTCGCATAAGAGTACCTGGTCCTGCAAGAGATCGAGTAGTCGGCTCATCCTGGAATTTCCTGCCCGGGGCGCACCCCGAGAATATGGCAAATGGCGAAGGTCAGATCGGCGCGATTGAGCGTATAGAAGTGGAATTCCGTCACGCCGCCCGCGGCCAGGGCGCGGCATTGCTCGGCGGCGAAGGTCGCGGCGACCAGCCGGCGGGTTTCGGGGTCATGATCCAGGCCGGCGAACAGATCCTCCATCCAGTCAGGCACCTCGGCGCCGCATTGAAAGGCGAACTTACGGAATTGGGCGAAGTTGGTCACCGGCAAAATGCCTGGAACGATGGGCACGGTTATTCCGGCCGCGGCAGCCCGATCGCGAAAACGGAAAAACGCCTCGACATCGACGAAATACTGGCTGATGGCGCGGCTGGCGCCGGCATCGATCTTGCGCTTGAGATTGTCGAGATCGGCCGCCGGATTGGCCGCTTCGGGATGAGTTTCCGGATAGGCGGCGACGCTGATCTCGAAATCCGCCACGCGCTTGAGGCCCTGCACCAGATCGGATGCATAGGCATAACCGTCGGCGGCGGGACGAAACGGCTGGCCAGCATCGGTCGGGTCGCCCCGCAAGGCCACCAAGTGACGGATTCCGGCCGCCCAATAGCGCGCGGCAATGTCATCGATCTCGGCCCGGCTGGCGCCGACGCAGGTCAGGTGCGCGGCCGGTTTGAGCGCTGTCTCGCGGGCGATCCGCAGCACCGTGTCGTGGGTTCTTTCCCGCGTGCTGCCGCCCGCGCCATAGGTGACCGAGACGAAACTTGGCGCCAGCGGCGCCAGGCGGGTCACGCAATCCCATAATGCCGTCTGCATTTGCTCGGTCTTGGGCGGGAAAAACTCGAAGGACACTTTCAGCGTCGCAGGCCGCGGCAGGACCGACCAGCGCGGCGGGGATGCAACATCCGGACTCACCCACGAAACTCCTGTGACAAAATGATAAAAGGGTGTTTGATGATATGGTGTTCGTCGGCGACCCATACCATAACGGCCTTGTCCTCGCGGCAACAATTCGTAACAGCCAGGCGTCTGGCTTTTCGCGAGCCGCTATGGTACCCACAAGTCCACTGTCTCGCCGGGGCCTTCCGCTGCGGCCACCGCCCTGGATTACTCCATGATTTTAAAGCCTAGAGTAAAGCTGGCGTCATTTTTGGGGCTGGCTGCGCTGCTGATTGTCATGACCGGCTGCGCGACCCCTCCGCCCGCTGACGATCCGGATGCGGTCAGCGAATTTCGGCAATTGAATGATCCGTTTGAACCGATGAACCGCAAGATTTTCGCGTTCAACGATTGGCTCGACGACAATGCCCTGGTTCCGTTGGCACGGGCCTATCGAGCGGTTGTCCCGCGCCTCGCGCGGGCCCGCGTCACAGATGCGCTCGGCAATCTGAAGTCGCCCGGCATTTTCGCCAATGATGTGCTGGAAGGCGATCTGTCGCGTGCCGGCATTACCCTGTCTCGCTTCCTGCTCAACACCACTTTTGGCGTCGCCGGCATCATGGATGTCGCGACGCCGATGGGATTGCCTGCCCACAATGCCGACGCCGGCCAGACCTTTGCGGTTTGGGGCGTTCCCGACGGGCCCTATCTGGTGCTGCCGCTGTTCGGACCATCCAATCCGCGCGATACGCTCGGGCTGTCGGCGGATTCCTTTCTCGATCCGGTCAGTTCGACCCTGGATGACAACGGCCTGCGCTGGGTTTCTTGGGTCCGCGTCGCGGTAACTGGTATTTCGACCCGCGAGGCCTATATCGATGTGGTCGAGGATATCAAGCGAACCTCGATCGACTTTTATTCCGCGATGCGGAGCCTGAAGCGCCAGAGCCGCGATGCCCAGATCAGGGAAGCTCTCAAAGGCGATTGGGCGTCCGACTCGGCCAACAACCCACATTGAGGCAGTCTTTATGCGCTCTCTGATCTCTTTCGTCCGGTCCGACCTCGTCCGCCTTGCCGTCGGCCTCACCCTGACCATCGGCACACTGTTGGCAGCGTCGGCTGAAGCGCAACCGCAATATACGGCCGACCAGGCACGGACTTTCATCACCAATCTGGCGCAGCAGGCGATCAGTACCATCGCAGTCAAGCAGATCTCGGACCAGGAGCGTAATCAACGCTTCCGCACCTTGTTCGTTTCGGCCTTTGATCTACCAGAAATTTCCCGCTTCGTGCTGGCCCGCTATTGGCGGAGCGCAACGCCCGAGCAGCAGCAGGAATTCATCAAGCTGTTCGAGGACTTGCAGGTGTTGAACTGGGCGCAGCGCTTCAAGGACTATAAGGGCGAGGCCCTGCAGGTAACCGGCTCGACCGGCGATGCCGACCAGGGTTTCAGCGTCGACACGTCCATGCAGCGCCCGTCGGGACAACCCTTGTCGGTCAGCTGGAAAGTACATCCCGGCGCCAACGGCCAACTGCAGGTCACGGATATCATCGTCGAGGGCGTCAGCATGTGCATCACCCAGCGCTCGGACTATAATTCCCTGCTGCAAGGCGATGGCGGCAAGTTCGACGCGCTGCTCGCCGCGCTACGCGCCAAAATCACCCAGATGGGCGGCTAGAGTGCGATCAGTTCCGGACCAGAGGCTTATATTTGATGCGGTGCGGCTGGTCGGCGTCGGCGCCCATGCGGCGGCGCTTGTCGATCTCGTAATCGCCGTAATTACCTTCGAAATAGACCACCTGGCTGTCGCCCTCGAAGGCGATAATGTGGGTGGCGATGCGATCCAGGAACCAGCGATCATGGGAGATTACCACGGCGCAGCCGGGGAACTCGACCAACGCCTCTTCAAGCGCGCGCAGGGTATCGACATCCAGGTCATTGGTCGGCTCATCGAGGAGGATCACATTGGTGCCGCGCTTCAGCATCTTGGCCAGATGCACGCGGTTGCGTTCGCCGCCTGACAGCTGGCCGACCTTCTTCTGCTGATCCGAGCCCTTGAAATTGAACTGGGCGCAATAGGCCCGGCTCGGCATCTTGCGCTTGCCGAGCTCGATCTCGTCAAGGCCGCCCGAAACTTCCTCCCAAACCGTCTTGTTGGGGTCGAGACTGTCGCGCGACTGATCGACATAGCCGAGCACCGCCGTCTCACCGACCTTGAATGTCCCACTGTCAGGCTGCTCCTGGCCGGTGATCATGCGGAACAGGGTGGTCTTGTCGGCGCCATTCGGGCCGATAATGCCGACAATGCCGCCGGGCGGCAGACGGAAGGTGAAGTCCTCGATCAGCATGCGGTCGGCGAAGCCCTTGTTGAGATGCTCGGCCTCGAACACCAGGTTGCCGAGACGCGGTCCGGGCGGGATGATGATCTGCGCCGTGCCGACCTGCTTCTCCTGGGACTGGGCGACCAGATCCTCAAAGGCGGTGATGCGTGCCTTGTTCTTGGCCTGACGAGCGCGCGGACTGGCGCGGACCCATTCCAATTCTTCGCGGATGGTGCGCTGACGGGAGGATTCTTCCTTTTCCTCCTGTTGCAGGCGCTTTTCTTTCTGCTCCAGCCAGGAGGTGTAATTGCCCTCGAACGGCAAACCGTGGCCGCGTTCCAGCTCCAGGATCCAGCCGGTGACATTGTCGAGGAAATAGCGGTCATGGGTGACGATCACCACCGTGCCATTGTAATCCTCGAGGAACTTCTCCAGCCAGGACACGGATTCCGCATCCAGATGGTTGGTCGGCTCGTCGAGCAGCAGCATGTCGGGGCGCGACAGCAGCAATTTGCAGAGCGCGATGCGGCGGCGCTCGCCGCCCGACAATTTGGAGACATCGGCATCGCCCGGGGGGCAGCGCAGCGCATCCATGGCGATCTCGACCTGACGTTGCAAATCCCAGGCATTGAGATGATCGATCTTTTCCTGCAGGTCGGCCTGTTCGGCGATCAGGTCATTCATCTCGTCATCGGACAATTCCTCGCCGAAGCGCATGGAGACCGCCTCGAAGCGGTCGAGCAGCGCCTTGGTTTCAAACACGCCCTCCATCACATTACCGAGCGCGTCTTTGGTGGCATCAAGTTCCGGCTCCTGCGGCAGATAACCGACCCGCACGCCCTCGGCAGCCCAGGCCTCGCCGCCGAAATCCTTGTCGAGCCCGGCCATGATCTTGAGCAAAGTCGATTTGCCCGAGCCATTATGGCCGAGCACGCCGATTTTTACGCCGGGCAGGAAGGACAGATACAGCCCCTTGAGAATCTCTTTCCCGCCCGGATAGGCCTTGGTGAGATTCTTCATCACATAAACATATTGCGGACCGGCCATACCGTTGATTCCCTTTATTTTTTTCACCAAACCGGCGAGCGGATGACGATGCTCCGCGCGGGTTCAGGCCTATCGGCTGAGTTGAAGCACGGCTTGGCGCCGAAGGCAAGTCACCCGACAGCGCGGCTTAGAGCGGAGTGACATCAGAGAGACGCGAATCCGCGTCAATCTAATGTCTGACCCAGTCTCTAGAGATCATCAAACGCGAAACGCAGTTTCATCCATCTGGGCCATTTCCCTCCGGGCGGCAGGCGGAGCGGCTGACTGAGACGGAGCGCCAGCAGAAAGCCTTCCATCGATTCGCGGCGATAGGAATAGCCCAGCCTGACCATGTCACGATAGCCGGCGATGACGCCGCCGGGATTCCACGGGTCATCGCGGTTGAGTGGCGACATCAGGGTGCCATCGGCATTGATCTCGATGATCGCTTCCAGAACCATCCCTTTGCCCTCCGGGCGATGGGTGTCGACCTTCCAGAAGGGCAGGATCTGGCCGAGAATATAGTCCTGCTCGCTCTGCGAGAGCTCCTCGCCGATCGGTCCGGTATGCGCCTCGGGGCCCACCCTCCCCTGATCTTTGTTGAACAGCTGTATCATCGCGCCATCGCCCAGCAAGGCGATGGCGACGTCATTGCCATTGGCGCCATTATGAGCGTCCTTGCGGTCGCTGCTCGATTTCTCGCGGATCGGCGCTTGCAGCAGTTGCGGCGGCGGCGGTTTGGTCAAAGCTTGCTGGCGCGGCTTTTCCGGCTGCTTTTCCTTTTGTTTCTCGGGCTGTTTTTCTGGCGGTTTCTCGGGTTGAGGCTCCGGCTTTTTCTCGGGCTGGGGCTGCTCCTGTTTCTGCTGTTGCTGCTGCTGTTGCTGTTGTTTTGGTTGCGGCTGTGGGGGAGGAGGCGGCGGCGCGGGGACCATCTCCACGTCTACCGGCTGCTCCGCCAGCAGCTTTTCCTCTTCGCTCTGCCATTGAAGGTTTTGGTAAATCAGGGCGGCAATGAACAGCAGATTGAGCAAAGCCGACAGCGCCATCGCCCAGGAAGCCGGGCGGCGTCTCACCCTTGGCAGAGGCGCGATATGCTCACTCACCTGTCGGTCCGGCCCCAAGTCTGCACGGCCTCAAAGCGATCATTGCTGAAATTTTTCCCAAAGTTCGAATGATGGCGGCGACCCTACAAGCAAACTGGAATCAGTGCAATTGCATCAGCCCCTGGCCTAATCGACCGACCGATGGTTAGATCAGTGAGGGAAACGAGGGAAGCTTCATGAAGATGGACAGTGTCATTGATGATCGCCAGTCGCGCGCCCGCAGCTGGTTCGAAGGTCTGCGCGACCGGATCTGCGCCGGGCTTGAAGAACTGGAGCGCACCGCGCCCTTGGCGCTGTTCCCCCAGCCGGCCAAGTCTTTCGAATTGCGGCCCTGGTCGCGGGACACGGGTTTGGGCGGCGGTGTCGGCGGCTTTCTGCAAAATGGCCGGCTGTTCGAGAAGGCCTGCGTCCATACCTCGACCGGGCAGGGTAAATTGACCCCCGAGATGGCCGCCACCATGCCGGGTGTCGGACCCGGGCAGGATTATAGAGCCACCAGTATCAGCCTGATCGTGCATCCGCGCAGCCCCAAGGTTCCCACCGTCCATATGAACACCCGTTTTTTCACCACCACCGACTATTGGTTCGGCGGTGGCTCTGATCTCACGCCGATGCTGCCCGAAGACCGTCGCGCTGATGCCCCCGACACGCTGCTTTTTCATGGCGCGCTGCGCGAGGCCTGCGACGCCCATGATCCGAGCTGGTTCGCCAAATACAAAGCCTGGTGCGATGATTATTTCCATCTGCCCCATCGTGGCGTGACGCGCGGCGTCGGCGGGATTTTTTATGACCGCCATAACAGCGGCGATTTCGAGCGGGATTTCGCCTTCACCCAAGCGGTCGGCGCGGCTTTTCTCAAGGGCTACCGGGCGATCGTCGAGAGCCGCATGCAACAGAGCTGGACCGACGAAGACCGCGCGCAGCAATTGGCCACGCGCGGGCTCTATGTCGAGTTCAATCTGCTCTATGACCGCGGCACCACCTTCGGCCTCAAGGCGGGTGGCAATGTCGAGACCATCCTCAGCTCGATGCCGCCGGTCGTCACCTGGGACTAACCGCTCCGCCGGTCAGCCGGCGGACCCAGTCACTCTGCCGCCGCGGTCTGAGACTGGGATTCGCGTTCGTACACCGCTTGGCGCACAAGGGGAAGCAGGTCTCGGCCATAGTCGAGAACATCCTCCAGCGGGTCAAAGCCGCGAATCAGGAAGGTACGGACGCCGATATCGTAATAATCGAGCAGCGACTCGGCCACCTGCTCCGGCGTACCGACCAGACTGGTGGAATTGCCTTGTGCGCCGGTAAAGGCGGCCAACTCGGTCCAAAGCCGCTTGTCGCGCACCTTGCCTCCCTCGGCCGCCGCCAGCAGACGCTGCGATCCAACATTCTGCGGCGCGGCCTTGTCGCGAAAACTCGACCAGGGATGAGTGGAGCGGAGACGTTTGGCCTGTTCCAGGATCCGCTCGGCCTTGGCCCAGGCTTCCGCCTCGGTACGGCCGAGAATCGGACGCAGCGAGAGGCTGAAATTGATCTGACTTTCGCGCCCGAAGCGCGCCGCCGAAGCCCTTACCCTGGCGATAGTCTCGCGCACACCGTCCAGGGGTTCGCCCCAGAGGGCATAGACATCGGCATATTTACCGGCGACCGTGATCGCCTCCTCGGAGGACCCGCCAAAATAGATCGGCAGATGTGGTTGCTGCATCGGTTTTACGGTGGAAATCGATCCGCGCGTCTTGTAGTAAGGGCCATCATGGTCGAAGGGAGCGGCGCTGGTCCAAAGCTTGCGCATCACATCGAGATAATCATCGGTACGCGCATAGCGTTCCGCTTTACTGAGGAAATCGCCGTCGCGCTGCTGGTCCTCGTCGGAGCCGCCGCTGATGATATGAACCGCCAGGCGGCCCTTGCTGAAATGATCGAGTGTCGCCAATTGCCGCGCGGCCAGGGTCGGCGCAACGAAGCCGGGGCGATGAGCGAGGAGGAATTTCAGCCGGTCGGTTTGCTGGGCGGCATAGGCGGCAATCTGAAAGCCGTCCGGGGCGACACTGAAATAACCGATCAGCACACGGTCGAAACCAGCATATTCATGGGCGCGGGCAAAAGTGCCGATATAATGCTGATCCACGATCGGGCCGCTGACAGCGCGGGATTCCGAGCCATTCTGATGGCCGATCATGCCGATGAACTGCAATTGATGGGACATGTCAGATACCTTCTGCTTTAGAAGCGAGCGAGGCGGCGGCCGCGCGGAAATTGAAGGCGGCGCGTCCGGCGCCGGCCAGACAGACATCACCCTGCGGTGTGTGGACGCGACCGCACAGCACGTCCCGGAAATAGCGTTCGAGCGGGTTATGCCGGCTGAGTCCGGAATTGCCGGAAATCTCCAACCCGCGTTGAACCGCCTGAATGGCGTTTTCCGTGACCAGATGTTTGACCAGATTGGCCTCCACCGGAGTCACGAGACCGGCCGCCGCGCTGTCGAGCAGACAGCGATTGCTCAATAGCAGGGCGTCGATCGCGCCGATCGCCTCCTGGAAGCGCGGCAAGGTCGAGAGACTGGCACCCAGATTGGCGGGCTTGCGCTCCAGCATCCAGCCCACCAGCCAATCGCGCGCCGCCCAAGCCGTGGCGTCATAGATGGCGGCGGTCAGCACCGCCGACCAGAGAGCGAATTTTGCGGCATAGGGCGGCGTCTCGCCGGCGGGCCGCAGATCGAGCACATGATCGGCCGGCACCAGAACCTCGTCGAAAATGACGTCATGGCTGCCGCTGGCCCGCAGACCAAGATGATCCCAGCTATCGACGACTTGAATGCCCGGACTGTCGCGATGGACCAGAAATCCGCCGGTACGCGGCTCAGCCTCGTCGGTGCGAGCCCAGACATTGAGCCAGGTCAGGGCCGGAATGCCGGTACTGAAAATCTTATGGCCCGAAATCCGCCATCCCTCGGGCGTCCGCCGCGCCAGGGTCGCCGGCAGACCACCCCGTGCCGGACTCCCCAAATCGGGCTCCACTCTCAGCGCATTGATCAGAGCACCCTGTTCGACCGCATCGCGGGCAATGCTGCGATAGACCGAGGGCTCAATGTCCCTTATCGGCATCGCCGCATGAAACAGATACTGCATGACCAGCACAAGGGCTGTCGCGGCGTCTCCCTTGGCAACCGCCCGGACGACCTCCAGGGTGGTCGGCAGATCGGCCCCGTCGCCGCCGAAATCCCGGCCAATGGTGAGGGCGAGCAATCCATGCTGATGCAACAGGGCGAAATTCTCGAAGGGGAAGCTGGCCTCGCGATCATGCTGCCCTGAGGTTGCGGCGATGGCGTCGGAGAGAGCGGACAGCAGCCGATGGCCGTCGGCGCCCGTCAGGCGACCGGGGGGCCGAAAAAAGGAGCGCGGATGGATTTCGGCGATGTTCATTTAAGCTAGTCAATCCCCAGCATGGACAGAACCATCCTTCGCCGCTCCACCAAGGCCGGATCGTCGCGATGGCGCGGATAGGGCAGATCATTTTCGATCACCGTGAGGATGCGGGCCGGGCGCGGCGACAGTACGACGATCCGGCCTGCCAGCATCAGCGCCTCTTCGACGTCATGGGTAACCAGCAAGGTGGTGAAGCGATCCTGACGCCAAAGGGTCAGCAGCTCGGTCTGCATCGTCAGGCGCGTGAGGGAATCCAGTTTGCTGAAGGGCTCGTCGAGGATCAGCAGCCTGGGTCGATTGATGACGGCTCGGCCCAGCGCGACACGCTGCGCCATGCCTCCCGAGAGTTGATGCGGGAGGGCCTTCTCGAACCCACTCAATCCGACCAAACGAATGACCCGCTCAACCCTCTCTTGCCGGCCGTTTTTTTCGCCGCGCGCCTCAGGGCCGAGGGCTATATTCTCAGCGACTGTACGCCATGGAAACAAAGTGGGATCTTGCAGGACCACCACCCGGCTGGGATGCGGATTCTCGATCGGCACCCCGTCGCCAAGCATCTGCCCGCGGCTCGGCCGTTCCAATCCGGCGACCAGCCGCAACAATGTCGACTTGCCGCATCCGCTGGGGCCCAGCAAGGCAACGAAGGCGCCCGGCTCGACAGTCAGAGAAATATCCTGCAGGACCGGCAGAGCGGCGCCCTCCAGGGACAGGGCGTGGGACAGGGAGTCGATCCGCAGGGCCAATCCCGGCGGGCTGGTCTCTGCACTAAGGACGGCGGCGCTTACCATTGCACCAGTCCCTTCTGCCAGGCGAGAAGACGATTGCGCAGCCGAAACAGCAGGGTGATCAGGCTCGAGAAAACCAGCGCCATCACCAGCAGCGCCGCATACATATTCGAATAGGCGGCCCAACCCTGCGCCCACTGCAGATACCAGCCCAGCCCGGCCTTGACCCCCATCATTTCGGCGACGATCAGAACGGTGAAGGACGCGCCGAGCCCCATGAACAGGCCGACGAAGACATGCGGCAAAGCCGCCGGGATCGCGACCTTCAGCACCAGAAAGCGCTGACCGGCGCCCAAGGTGCGGGAGATATCATAATAACTGCGGTCCACGCTCGACACCCCGGACCAGGTCAGAATGGCGACAGGAAAGCCACTGGCCAAGCCGATTAGACAGACCGCCGCCGACCAGCTGCTGGGCATGATGAAAAACATCAGCGGCAACCAAGCCGTGGCCGGCAGCGGGCCGATCAGCCGGAGCAGCGGATGCACCCAATATCCCACCGCCCGCGACCAGCCGATGGCGACACCCGTGACGAAACCGCTCGCCGCTCCCAGGACATAGCCGCAGGCCAACAACACCATCGAGTGCAACAGACTGTCGAGCAGCTTCGGCCAATCCTCGATATAGACTTCGAGCAAAGCCTGGGGCGGCGCGAAGAAGGGACGGGGCAGCCAAAGCAGCTTCGCGGTTACAAGCTCCCACAGGGTCAGGCCCACCGCCAGGGCGACCAGCCAGGGGCCGATGCGCTGCAGCGCCGGCCAACGCCAGTCGAGCAGGGCCCCCGGCAGCGCGAAAAATGCCACCAGGGCGGCCAGACCCGCACTCAAAGCCGCCAGCAGGCCACCATAGGCGGCCACCTCGTCGATATCGGGCCAGAAACGGCTGACCGCGGCAAAACCAAGCCAGGCCAGCGCCGCGACGCAGAGAATTCCATCCGGACGGCGCGGTGCATCCTTCTCCTCGATGACAGCGAGGCTTCTGGTCAGGGAACCGTCCATGGCAGCCTCAGCTCAACACATCGGCATAAACTCGATCGGCGAATTTGACCGGATCGGTATTGGGGCGCAGCACATCGACCAGTTTCAGCTCTTCGGCATAGGCGACGATCTCGCTCTTCAGATCGTTCCCCATGGGGTGATGATGGTGGCTGTGGCTCTCCAGCATGCGGGTCAGGCTCTCGACCGGCGCCTTGCCATAGGGAGCATAGATCGCCGCCGCCTCGGCGGGATTGTTCGCGACCCATTCGCCAGCCTCCAGCAAGGCCCGCGTCATGGCGGCGGCAGTGGCCGGTTGGCTTCGGATTAGACTGCCGCGCAGCCCAAGAATGCAGCAGACGCGGTGCTGATATTCGCCCGACATATTGCTGTAAATCTCTTCGAGATTGTCCCGCTCCTTGATCAGGAAGATCTGCGGATCATAATAGGCGATCGCCTGGACTTCGCCCTTCTGCAAGGCCACGCCGAGCAGATCGCCAGGATATTGCCGCCAGGCAACGTCGCGCTCAGGATCAATTCCCTGCTTCTTGAGGACGATGGAAAAGAAATTCTTGTCCGGTCCGGCCAGATCGCCGACGCCGATGGTCTTGCCTCTCAAGCCGGCAATGGATCCGATCCCGGCATTTTTGGGCGCCAGCAGTCGGATGCATCCGCCATGGATACCGGCGGTGATCTTGACATCGAAGCCCTGCTCGAGCGGCTTCAGCCAGCGCAAGGCCATGCCAATCCCGGCATCGGCCTTGCCGGTCGCCAGCGCCTCAAGCAATTGATCGGTGGAACCGGCGAAATTGACCAGTTCGACGGTCAGGCCATGATCGCGGAAAAAGCCCTTTTCGACGGCGACCGGCGCCGCGCTGGTGCAGACCGCCCCGGCATTGAAGGTCAGTTTGAGCGGCGCGGCCGGTTCCGCACGGGCGATCAGCGCTGGAGCGCCGAATGCAGCCGTGGCGCCGGCGATGAAATGCCGACGGGACAAAGTGACGGGGAACTCGATGGCCACGGCAACCCTCCTGGCTCGAATGGAAATTCAGTAGTCCATAATTTAGTAGACTAAAATTTATTCCACAAAAAGAACTTTGTTTTATTTTTATTTAACATATAAAAACTGTGAAATATGGACAAAAGGAAATCTCGCTGCCTGCAAAGATTTGACTGATCGTCAGAAGGCGCTCTTGACCACGCCGCCATCGACCCGCAGCGCCGCGCCGGTGGTGGCCGAGGCCAGCGGGCTCGCGACATAGGCGACCAATGACGCAACCTCCTCCGGTGTGGCGAAACGTTTGATCAGCGAGGTCGGCCGGACCTTGGCAAAAAACTCCCGCTCGAAGGCCTCGAAAGAAACCCCCTCGGACTTGGCCAGCGCGTCGACGAAATCTTCGACGCCCCGCGATTTGGTCGGACCGGGTAAGACGCAATTGACGGTGATCCCGGTGCCGGCCACCGATTCCGCGAGCCCTCGAGAGACCGCCAATTGCGCTGTCTTGGTCATGCCATAATGGATCATCTCAGCCGGGATCTGGATGGCGCTCTCTGAAGATATGAAGATGATCCGCCCCCAATTGGCCTGCCGCATGGCGGGGAGATAGAGCCGGGCCAACCGCACGCCGCTTAGCACATTGACCTCGAAAAACCGCCGCCAATCCGCGTCGGTGATCGACTCGAAGGGCGTCGCCTCGAAAATACCGAGATTATTGATCAGAATCTCGACGCCGGGATAGGCCTGCGCCAGCGCCGAGGCACTGTCGTCACGGCTCAGATCACCGGCAAAACCGACGACATCGCCGCCGGCGGCGCGTAGGCCCGCGACTACCTCCTCGACGGCTGCCTGGGTACGGCCATTGATGATCACCCGCGCGCCCTCGCGGGCCAGACTGACGGCGATGGCATGCCCGATGCCAGCCGTGCTTCCGCTGACCAGCGCCAATTTTCCGCTTAGCTGAAGATCCATGATCGACTCCGATGGTGAGGAAAATTCAAAGAACAATACGCTAACATTTAGGTGATCTTCGCTGGATTGACAGGGTCGGCCATCCCATATCCAATCGACGACCTTTTATCGATGAGAGGCTTTGGCCGCAAAATGCGACAGAGACCCTTTACATTCGCGCTGGCACTCGCACTCGCACTGGGCGGCCTCTTGCTGTTCAATAGCGACGTGGCGCGCGGCGATACTATTTTGACCAAGAATAATGGGTTGGGCGCAGCATCAATCGGTACTGTCGGGCTGACGCTCGGCGCCCTCGCGCTGGCGCCACCGCCGTCCTGGGAGGGCTACCCCAAGGATTTAGGCGATCGCCCTTTCATCGGCGACGCGACCGCCGGGCGGCACGATGGCTGCGCCGTCAATGACGCCAACATGATCGCCAAGGCGTTGCTCGCGCCGCAAAAACCGTCCCTGGCGCAGACCGCGCCATTGCATGTGACCGAAATCGATCCTGAGACGACCCCAAAGGCGTTTGACGAGAAAGCGATCTATGATCGCGGGACGACATCGATCTGCCCGCAACCGGCTCCGTGAGCCGATTATATCGAGAAGTCTCTGCAAGGGCGCAAAAACGAGGTTAGGTAGCAGACGATTCCCCTTGCGCCGGATCAGGCGTGGACGCTGTTGCGCAATTCATCAGCCAGAACGCGAAGCGCATCGGCGCTCCCTTCCAGCGCCGTAAAAGCGTAGGGATTGAGGAACTGTCGGCCCCAGAACAGATTGCGATCTGTAGGGGAGAGCGCCGCTTCCGCGCTGACACGCGGCCAATTCTCCGCAATGCAGCGGAGCTGGCCTTCAACAATCGCAACAGCTTCCTGCGCGCTGAGCAGGAAGTGATGCGCGGCTTCAAGGCAGCTTGCGATCCGGCTCATACGGTTATTGCCGCTGATGAGCATGGCCTGGCTGGCCTCCTGCCCGCTGCGGCCCTGCGGACAAATGTCGTAAGCAGGCGTGAGGGTGAGCCTGTCCCCGTCCCAGAACGCCGCATGGTTGCGGGCATGATCGTCGGTGTTGCCGCAAAGGATGTTGAAGACAATGCGGCTGAACAGCTCGCGCAGTGTCTCCGTGGGCGCGGTGAAGCGGTGGCGAATGATCTCCGCCAAATCCTGATAGCTGGCATAACGCGCCATCATCTCATCGAGTGCCAGCATCGTCAGCGCCGAGACCATGGATTTACGCTGCCAGCCGCCGTCGGTCTTGATCCGGTCGAAGCGCTCGACCAGCAGAACGTCCTTGTGGGCAGCGCGCACGAGCGACACGGATGCCGCATCGATGCCGCACAGCGCGGCCTGCTTCATCGCGATGAATTCTCCTTTGACGACGCTGTAGAGGTCGGTGGATGAGGAGAATTTCGCGACATGCTTGACGGCGCCGTCCTCGATCAACGCCTTGGGCCGGGCGCCGCCGATCGAGCTGCCGTGGTACAGCGCCTGATCCAGTTCGGGGGTCAGCGGAATACCTTTTTCCACCCGCTCCGCCGATTGGACAAGCTCTTCGAGAGTGGCATTGGCCTGCGCGCGCGGCTCGTACTTCGTGGCCGAAGTCTGAAAATCGAGCGCGCCGATGCGATCCGACCCTGATTCCAGCAGGAACGTCAGTTCCGAGAGATCGAGCTGCGCGATGTCATCGCCCTTCACACCGAATTTGCGGTTGAGGATCACCCGCCGTCCCCAGGCATCGGGGGCAGCATCACGGATGCATCCGGGCATGGTCAGGCCGGCGAGCAGCGGCAGCTCACCGGCTTGCAGCGGCAGCTCCGGCAGATAAAGCGGGATCGCCCCGCGCAGCTCACGAAAGCTCCTGCCGTAGTTGAAGGTAACGAGTCCGTCATGCGCATAGAGCCGCCCGGCGACCACCGGCGCGGACGCGCCCGGCAGCCAGACCCAGACATAGGCTTCGTTGTATGCAGGGACCTTAGAATTCATCGACGACCTGCTTGCCGGCCTTGTAGACGTGCTTGGGCAGCAGCGCGATGCGGTCGTCCGTGCGCCCCGAGAGGGCCGTGATGCCCTTGTCGTCCGCATCGAACAGCTTGACGCCGACAATGGCGGCGGCTTCGAACATCAGTCCGATTTCGACTTTGGGATCGCCCTTCTCGATGCGCTGTAAGGTGCTGCGCGACACACCGATCCTCTCGGCCAGCTCCTGTGCGGTTAGCCGGTGCTGCATCCGGCCCAGCCGGATGCTCTTGCCGAACAGGCCCAGCCCCTCCAGCGCGTAGCGCGAATATGTGCGTTTGTGCTTTGTCGTCATTTCGATCACCATGACCTACGCATGAGCCATATCGCCCGGTTTCGGCCTCTATATAGGTCATTTTAGCAGAGCGGCTGCCGAAGTCAAGTTTAGGGAGCGTATATGATCCAAATCGCCATGATTCGGATTATATATACGACATCAGCCGGGGGCGGTTTCATAGAAAGTCCACCAAAACGAACCGGTTTGAACCAGACCTCGGATGCCAGGAATTTACTAGACCTTCTCGGGATTCGCCGGCAATCGCATACATGACGTACACGACCAGCGATTCTAGCGAATATATCCAGACAGCAAACGCCAATTGGCTGTCCGGTATGTCAATCGGCGCCGTAAAAGGACCCCCGATCGGCGTATAAAAGGGACCCCCTTTGCGGATCGTCCGGGTAGTCCATGGAGGCCATTGTGAACCCCTCGTCGCCGGGGTCCCTTTTAGACGCCGATTACCCCGCCAACGGGGTCCTTATTCCACGCCAGATAACAGCCTCAATGTGAATTAAGTCATTGAAAAAATTGGTGGGCCCGGCAGGACTCGAACCTGCAACCAGACCGTTATGAGCGGCCGGCTCTAACCATTGAGCTACGGGCCCGGGGGGACTCTTCGTTGCCCTCAAGCGCCGGGCGCGCACTCCGCGCGCTTGGCTTCCGCGCCAAGCACCAACGAGTCCGGCATTGAGGTCGGCGGCAGCGCGGGGCCGCGGTCGCGGCCCGGGTGCTGCTCCAACATCAGTGTGAAAGGTATCAGGTATCCAGGAAGCTGCGCAATTTCCGTGAACGGCTGGGGTGTTTGAGTTTCCTGAGCGCCTTGGCTTCGATCTGGCGGATGCGCTCGCGGGTCACCGAGAATTGCTGACCGACCTCTTCCAACGTGTGATCAGTGTTCATGCCAATGCCGAAGCGCATGCGCAGAACGCGTTCTTCACGGGGCGTCAGGCTGGCCAGGACGCGGGTGGTGGTTTCGCGCAAATTGGCGTGAATGGCCGCATCCAGTGGCAGAACCGCGTTCTTGTCCTCGATGAAGTCGCCGAGATGGCTGTCTTCCTCGTCGCCGATCGGGGTTTCAAGCGAGATCGGCTCCTTGGCGATCTTCAGGACCTTGCGGACCTTCTCGAGCGGCATGGAGAGTTTCTCGGCCAATTCCTCGGGGGTCGGCTCGCGGCCGATCTCATGCAGCATCTGCCGCGAGGTGCGGACCAGCTTGTTGATGGTCTCGATCATATGCACCGGAATGCGGATGGTGCGGGCCTGATCGGCGATCGAGCGGGTGATCGCTTGCCTGATCCACCAGGTGGCATAGGTCGAAAATTTATAGCCGCGGCGATATTCGAACTTATCCACCGCTTTCATCAGGCCGATATTGCCTTCCTGGATCAGATCGAGAAACTGCAGGCCGCGATTGGTATATTTCTTGGCGATCGAGATCACCAAACGCAGATTGGCCTCGATCATCTCTTTTTTGGCCTTGCTGGCCTCGCGCTCGCCGCGCTGAACGGTCGCGACAATGCGCCGCCATTCCCAGACCGGGAGGCCGGCCTGCTGGCTGACCGCGCCGATGGCGTTGCGGATCTCGTTGACTTCCGTACCATGCTTGGTCGGGAAGTCCTTCCAACCCTTGCCAGGACGGGCGCCGGCGCGCTCCAGCCAGGCCGGGTCGAGCTCATGGCCGAAATAGCTGTCGAGGAAATCCTGGCGCTTGATCTTGCAGGACTCGGCCAGCCGCAGCAGCTTGCCCTCCAGGCTCATCAGGCGGCGATTGAGGTCGTTCATATGCTCGACCAGCTGTTCGATGCGGGCATTATTGAGATGAACGCCCTCCATCAGGGTAACCAGCTCGGTCTTCAGCTTCTCGTACTTCTTCTCGGTCGACGGCGAGACAGCTTCGCCCTTCTGCAGGAAGGCCAGGCGCTGTTCCTGCACCTTGTGCAATTGCACATAGGTCTCGGCGATCGACTCGAACATCTGCAGTACGGTCGGCATGAGGGCGGTTTCCATCGCCGCCAGCGAGATGCCGTTATCCTCGCCATTTTCCTCGCCGTTGTCTTCGCCCCCCTCTTGCCCCTCACCCGGCGCGGCGGCAATTTCGCCCTCCTCGCCCTCTTCGCCCTCTTCGCCCTCTTCGCCCGATTTGGCCGTATCCGTGCTGTTTTCCCCGGCCTCAGCTTTGGCCTCGGCCGCGGGTTCCGCTTCAGCGTCAGCGGCAGCGAGCGGATCGGCGCCTTCCTCGAGACCCTCGACGAACATTTCGCTCGCCTGGTCATTGCCATAGGTGGCGTCGAGATCGATGATATCGCGCAGCAGCATTTTGCCCTCGACCAGGGCGTCATGCCACTCGACGATGGCCCTGATGGTCATCGGACTCTCGCAGATGCCGCCGATCATCATTTCCCGGCCGGCTTCGATGCGCTTCGCGATGGCGATTTCGCCCTCGCGCGACAGCAGCTCGACCGAACCCATCTCGCGCAGATACATGCGGACCGGGTCGTCGGTGCGGCCAAGATCCTCTTCATCAACATTGCCGGCCGCCCCGACCTCCCCCTCCGTCGAGGTTTCCTCCTCGCCGATGGTGGCGGCGGCGGCTTCTTCGCCCTCTTCGCTCTCGACCAGATTGATGCCCATCTCGGACAGCATGGACATGGTGTCCTCGATCTGCTCGGAGGACGCCTCGTCCGGCGGCAGGGCGGCGTTCAGCTCGTCATAGGTGATATAACCGCGCTCTTTGCCACGAGCGACCAGCTTCTTGACCGCAACGCCCAGTGTGTCCAACAGTGGGCCGTCGAGGGGTTCTTCCTGAGCGTCGGAAACTTCCGCCGTGTTCGCAACCTTGCTCGCCATCCAAAAACGCTCCCCATCGCAGTCGCTGCGGTCTCTTTAACGGATGAGAGGCCGACAACTGGCATTCATAAATCAAAGCCCTACTCGTCTTGCTGGTCCCGACCGGACCATAAGGCGTTCACAAAACCGATGCTTTCATCTGTCAGGTCGGTCGCGGAGCGTTGCTGGGCAAGCTCGAAATCCGCGGCCAGATCCTTCTGCCGGTATCGTCCGTAAATATGTCGCCATTGTCGCCGTACCTCATCTTGCGAGATATCTGGCTTACGGATTGCGACAAGTTCATGGGCGATGGCTTCCAGAAGGCAGTCCAAAGTCTGCGAAAAGCCTCGCGACCTTAGATGGTTATAAACAGCGTCGCGGTCAAGGCTGCTGTAACCGTGGGCGTCGATTAAGACGTGCTGGCGAAGCTTGTCAAGATTTGAATCAGAAAACTGCTCCTCGCCAAGGGTTTCCGCCACCTCATCGAGCAGCCAGGGCTGTTCGAGGACCAGCAGCAGCATGAGTTTTTCCTGGGTCGCCTCGGCCGCAGGCGGCAGCTTCATCGGCCGCCGGCCGATCACCGCCACGGCGCCCGCGTCATTCCGGGTCGCATAGATCATCGCCTTTGGCGTCTGGCGGCGTTGATGTCTCCCACCCACCCAGGGCGTGACCGGCCGTTGGGCGCGCGCCGCCTGGCGCATTCTGCCAACGAAATCGAAAATGTAATCTCGCCGCAGGCCGGAATCGGGAATCACGCCGAGAAATTCCTTGATCTGTTGCTCTACCCCGGCGCGTTGCTCGGGTGTCGCCAATTGCACATGGGAGAATTTCGCCTGCCAAAGCGTATCGCCGAGCGGTTTGGCCTGATCGCATATCGCCTGCATGGCGGCTGGGCCGGATTTCCGAATCAGGCTGTCCGGATCTTCCCGCGGCGGCAGGCTGGCGAAACGCAGGCTCTTGCCCGGCTTGAGAATGGGCAGAGCCCGCTCTGCGGCGCGGATGGCCGCGCGCTGGCCGGCGGCATCGCCGTCGAGGCAGAGGACCGGTTCCGCCACCGAGCGCCACATCCATTCCATCTGCGCCTCGGTCAGCGCCGTCCCAAGCGGTGCCACCGCATTGTCGAAACCGGCACGGTGCAGGGCGATGACATCCATATAGCCCTCAGCCACCAGCATGGTGCCGGTTTTGGTCGCCGCTTCGCGGGCCTGGGCCCAACCATAGAGGACATGGCCCTTGTGGAACAGCGGGGTGTCAGGCGAATTGAGATATTTAGGGTGCCCATCGCCCATGATCCGCCCGCCAAAGGCGATGACCCGGCCACGCCGGTCGGTGATCGGAAACATCACCCGGCCGCGGAAGCGGTCGTATGACTCGCCGCCCTCCTCCGGCTTGATCAGCAATCCGGCCTCGACGGCCAGGGATTCCAGATCTCTTCCCAAGGCCTGCTTCAAGGCCGTGCGGCTGTCGGGCGAAAAGCCCAGACGAAAGCGCGCAATGGTCTCGGGCTCCAGGCCGCGGCGGGTCAGATACTCGAGGGCTTTGCTGCCGGCCGGCTTGCCGAGCTGCTCGCTATACCAGTCACTGGCCCGTTCCAGTACGTCATGCAGGGAAGCCTGACGCCGCTCCTGCTCGCGGTCGAGCGGGGTAGCGACCGGCAGGGCCAGGCCGGCCAGAGCGGCGAGCTTCTCGACCACGTCAACGAAGCTGGCATGGCTCGCCCGCATCTCGAAGGTGATGACATCGCCATGGGCGCCGCAACCGAAGCAGTGAAAGAAGCCCTTATCCTCATTGACGAAGAAACTCGGCGATTTCTCATTATGAAAAGGACACAGACCGGAAAATTCCCGGCCCTTCCTCGTCAGCCTCACACTCTGCCCAATGACTGAGGCCAGGGGAACCCGGGCACGAACCTCATCCAGAAAGGCCGGGGAAAAAGTCAACCCAGCTTAGCCTTAACCAGGGCGCTGGCCTTGGTGAAATCCATCGAGCCGGAGAAGCGTTCCTTCAGGACCGCCATGGCGCGACCCATATCCTTGAGGCTGGCGGCGCTGATCTCGGCCAGCACCCCCGTTACCGCCGCGGTCATTTCCGACTCGGACATCTGTTTCGGCAGGAAGCGTCCGATGATCTCGATCTCGTCCAATTCCTGCTGCGCCAGATCGAGTCTGGCGCCCTGCTCATAAAGCGTGATGCTCTCGCGGCGCTGCTTGACCATCTGCTGTAGCATCTGCAGCACCTCGTCATCACTGATACCGTCAATGACGCCGCGTCCGCGCGCCGCGATATCGCGATCCTTGAGAGCGGCGACAATCAGCCGGACCGTCGAGGTGGTGCGGCTGTCACGCGCCAGCATTGCTGTCTTCAACGCCTCATTGAACTGTTGGCGCAACATTTTCCGGGACTTTCTCAATTTCGCGTAAACAAGCAAACTAGCGCAAAATTACCCGGATTGCAAAAATATTAACTAATTGAAAGAAAAGGATTTTTTATTTTTCCGGGAAGGCTTGACGCGGCTCTTTGAATCTCATATTTAAACGCGAATTTGCTTGCGCCATGGCCGGCGAGGGAGTTCTTGCGCCCACGGCCCGGCAAGCCGCCGCTCCACCCTGCGGTGCCCTGAGACGAGTATTGCAATCAAGGATCTCTGATGACCCAATCGCTGTCGGGAGGCCCCTCCCCCAGTCCAAGCCTGACGCGCGCCACAAGCCGCCCGGCAGACGCAACCGCCGCTGTGGTTCTCGCCGACGGGACGGTTTTTTGGGGCAAGGGATTGGGTGCAATTGGCTCCGCCGTCGGTGAAGTGGTGTTCAACACCAGCATGACCGGCTATCAGGAAACCCTGACCGATCTTTCCTATGCCGGCCAGATCATCACTTTCACCTTCCCGCACATCGGCAATGTCGGCACCAATGGCGAGGATATCGAGTCCCTGACGCCGGCGGCACGCGGCGCGATCCTGCGCGCCGATATCACCGACCCCTCCAATTGGCGTTCGGTCAAGGGATTGAGCGAGTGGATGACCTCGCACAGCATGTCCGGCGTCGCCGGTATTGACACGCGGGCCCTGACGCGGCGGATCCGCGATCTCGGCGCCCCCAATGGCTGCATCATTCATGCGCCTGATGGCGTCGTCGACTTGGCCGCCCTGACCGGGCAGGCCGCGGCCTGGCCTGGTCTCGAGGGCATGGATCTGGCCAAGGATGTCAGTTGCCGCCAGCAATTTTCCTGGGATGAAACACTCTGGCGCCGGGGCTTGGGTTATGGCCGGCAGGAGACGCCCGAGTTCCATGTGGTCGCCGTCGATTTCGGCGCTAAACGCAATATTCTGCGCTGCCTGGCCGCTGCCGGCTGTCGGGTGACCGTCGTGCCGGCCGACAGCACCTTCGAAGAGATCGCCCGCTTCGCCCCGGACGGGGTGTTTCTGTCGAACGGCCCGGGCGATCCGGCCGCGACCGGGGTCTATGCTGAACCGATGATCCAAGGCGTGATAGCGGCCGGCCTGCCGCTGTTCGGCATCTGCCTCGGTCATCAGATGCTGGCCCGCGCGCTCGGCGGCCAGACCAGCAAGATGGCCATCGGCCATCGCGGCGCCAATCATCCGGTCAAGGATCTGGCCACCGGCAAGGTGGAGATCACCAGCCAAAATCATGGCTTCACGGTGGTCGAGGCGAGCCTGCCGGCAGGCGTCGAGGTGACCCACCGCTCTTTGTTCGATGGATCGGTCGAAGGATTGTCGGTCGCGGGCAAACCGATCTTCTCGGTGCAGTATCATCCGGAGGCCAGTCCCGGGCCGCAAGACAGCCATTATCTGTTCGACAAGTTCATCGCGATGATGAAACGCTCTTAACCAATTTTTTTTAAGCGATAGAGATGCCCAGAAGAAGCGATATTCACTCCATCCTCATCATCGGCGCCGGCCCGATCATCATCGGCCAGGCCTGCGAGTTCGACTATTCCGGCGTGCAGGCCTGCAAGGCTTTGAAGGATGAGGGATACCGCGTCATTCTGGTCAATTCCAATCCGGCCACCATCATGACCGACCCTGGTCTGGCCGACGCTACCTATATCGAACCGATCACGCCCGAGATCGTCGCCAAAATCATCGAGAAGGAGCGCCCCGACGCGCTGCTGCCGACCATGGGCGGCCAGACCGCCCTCAATGTGGCGATGGCACTGGCCGATGATGGCACGCTGGAAAAATTCGGCGTCGAAATGATCGCTGCCAAGCGGGATGTCATCGCCAAGGCCGAGGACCGCTTGCTGTTCCGCGACGCCATGGACGCAATCGGTCTGGAAAGCCCGAAATCCCGCGCGGTGCGCTCCATCGCCGAGGCGCGCGAGGCGTTGGTCGCGGTCGGCCTGCCATCGATCATCCGACCCAGCTTCACCCTCGCCGGCACCGGCGGCGGCATCGCCTACAATCTCGAGGAATTCGAGCAGATCGTCTCGGGCGGCCTGGCCGCCAGTCCGGTGCATGAGGTGCTGGTCGAGGAATCCGTGCTCGGCTGGAAAGAATATGAGATGGAGGTGGTGCGGGATCGCAACGATAATTGCATCATCATCTGCTCGATCGAAAATATCGATCCGATGGGGGTTCATACCGGCGATTCGGTGACCGTCGCGCCTGCCCTGACCCTGACCGACAAGGAATATCAGATCATGCGCAACGCCTCGATCGCGGTGCTGCGCGAGATCGGCGTCGACACAGGCGGATCGAATGTGCAATTCGCCATCAACCCGGTCGATGGCCGGATGGTGGTGATCGAGATGAACCCGCGCGTCTCGCGCTCGTCCGCCTTGGCATCGAAAGCGACCGGCTTCCCGATTGCGAAGGTGGCCGCCAAGCTGGCGGTCGGTTACACCTTGGACGAACTCGACAACGACATCACCGGCGTCACGCCGGCCTCGTTCGAACCGACCATCGATTATGTCGTCACCAAGATCCCGCGCTTCACTTTCGAGAAATTTCCGGGCGCCGATCCGGGCCTGACCACCTCGATGAAGTCGGTCGGCGAAGCGATGAGCATCGGCCGCACCTTCCAGGAAAGCCTGCAAAAGGGCCTGCGCTCGATGGAGACCGGCCTGACCGGTTTGAATGAGGTCGAGATCAGCGGGGCCGATCAGGGCCGTAACAAGGACGCGATCAAGGCCGTCCTCTCGAAGCCGCGCGCCGATCGCATCCTGGTGATCGCCCAGGCCTTCCGCTTCGGCCTGTCCCTGCCGGAGGTGCAGGCCTGCTGCGCCTATGATCCCTGGTTTCTGGCGCAAATCCGCCAATTGGTCGAGGTTGAGAGCGAGGTCCGGGCGCATGGGTTGCCGACCGACGCACCTGGTCTGCTGCGTCTCAAGAAGATGGGGTTTGGCGATGAGTTCCTCGCCGGTCTCGTCGGCATCAGCGCTGACGCGGTGCGAAACCGCCGCGAGGCGGTCGGCGTGGTGCCAGTCTATAAGCGCATCGACAGTTGCGCCGCCGAATTCCCCGCCCGCACGCCCTACATGTATAGCTGCTACGAGGGCGACGGCATGTCGCCCGGCGAGTGCGAGTCCGATCCGACGACGCGGGAAAAAGTCATCATCCTTGGCGGCGGCCCCAATCGCATCGGCCAGGGCATCGAGTTCGACTATTGTTGTGTCCATGCAGCCTACGCCCTTTCCGAGGCCGGTCGCGAGACCGTCATGGTCAATTGCAACCCCGAGACCGTCTCAACCGATTACGACACCTCGGACCGGCTCTATTTCGAGCCGCTGACCGCGGAAACCGTGATCGATCTGGTGCGGAAGGAGCAGAGCCGCGGTTCGGTGCTCGGCGTCATCGTCCAATTCGGCGGCCAGACCCCCCTGAAGCTCGCGCTTGCGCTGGAAAAAGCCGGCATCCCGATCCTCGGCACCTCGCCCGACGCCATCGATCTGGCCGAGGACCGGGAACGCTTTCAGGTGCTGCTCCACCAGCTTGGTCTGCGCCAGCCCGCCAATGGCACGGCCCGCACCCTCGAGGAAGCCCGCAAGATCGCTGAAGGGATCGGTTATCCGGTGGTGATCCGGCCCTCCTATGTGCTGGGCGGACGCGCCATGCGGATCGTCTATGATGAGGTCGGACTGGAGCGCTACATGTCGGAGGCGGTCATCGCCACCGGCAGCAGCCCGCTGCTGATCGACCGTTATCTGTCGGACGCCACCGAAGTCGATGTCGATTGCCTTGCCGATGGCGCAGACGTCTTCGTCGCCGGGATCATGGAACATATCGAGGAGGCGGGCATCCATTCGGGCGATTCCGCCTGTTCGCTGCCGCCTTATAGTTTGCCGCCCGAAGTGATCCTCGAGATCAAGCGCCAGACCGCACTGCTGGCGCGCGCGCTCAAGGTGGTCGGACTGATGAATGTGCAATTCGCGGTCAAACAGGGCGATATCTACCTTCTTGAGGTCAATCCGCGCGCCAGCCGCACCGTGCCCTTCGTCGCCAAGGCGACCGGGGTGCCGCTCGCCAAGATCGCCGCGCGCATCATGGCCGGCGAGAGCCTGGCGTCTTTCAATCTGGTGGAAAAAATCTTGGGTCACGTGGCGGTGAAAGAGGCGGTCTTCCCTTTCGCGCGCTTCTCGGGGGTCGATATTCTGCTTGGGCCGGAGATGAAATCGACCGGCGAAGTGATGGGGATCGATGTCGATTTCGGCCGCGCCTTCGCAAAATCGCAAATGGCCAGCGGCATGAAGCTGCCGGATGGCGGAACCGCCTTCGTTTCAGTGCGGGAAGCCGACAAGGCCGGTCTGGCCTTGGTGGTACGCCGCCTGATCGGCCTCGGGTTCAAGGTCATCGCTACCCATGGAACGGCGACTTATTTGCGCGACCAGGGTATCGAGGTGGGGGTCATCAACAAGGTGCTTGAGGGCAGGCCGCATTGTGTCGACGCCATGCTGTCCGGCCAGGTGCAATTGGTGGTCAACACCACCGACGGCGCGCAGGCAGTGACGGACAGCTTCTCGATCCGCCGCACGGCGCTGACCCATAGCATTTGTCATTATACCACCCTTGCGGGCGCCCGCGCGGCGGTCGACGCGATCGAAAGCTTACGTGGCGGCACACTTGATGTCGCCCCGCTCCAGTCCTATCTTAGGGGGTCATTCTAGGGCGTGCCCATCATTTGCAGGAAAGACGGATGGAAAAAATTCCGATGACCCCCGGGGGTTTGGTTTCCCTGGAGGATGAACTGAGAACCTTGAAACAGGCCGAACGGCCGGCGGTCATCCGCGCCATCGCCGAAGCGCGCGAACATGGCGATCTATCGGAAAATGCCGAATATCACGCCGCGCGCGAACGCCAGAGCTTCATTGAAGGGCGGATCACCGAACTGGAAGACGTCATCAGCCGGGCGCAGGTGATCGATGTGAGCCTGTTGTCGGGCGACACGGTGCGCTTCGGTGCGACGGTGACCCTGGCCGACGAAGATAGCGAGGATGAGGCGATCTATCAGATCGTCGGCGCCCATGAGGCCGACATCAGCGCAGGGCGCCTGTCGGTCCATTCGCCGCTGGCGCGTGCCCTGATCGGCAAGCATATCGGCGATTCCGTCGAAGTCAGCTCGCCGGGCGGATCGCGCTCCTATGAGGTGGTGAACGTCCGATTTGGCTGAGCCTCCATCAATCATCCGGCGGACAATTGCTCCTGCAGGTCGGCGAGGGTTCCCTGGATATGGCTGGTCAGCAGGGCCTCAATACGCGGCGCATCGCCGCTGATCCAGGCCGCCAGGATATCGCGATGTTCCTGACGCGCCCGAGCCTCCCGCCCCTGGGGCGCTAGGTGAGCCCGGACATAGCGTTCGGACACAACATGCAGCCGTTCGATCAGCTGATAGGCGATCGGCCCGCCGGGCTTGATCAACGACATGTGGAAACAGCGGTTGAAGCTGACATGGTCGGCGCCGGGCTTGTCCTGCTCGGCCTCCAACGCCGTCAGTTCTTCCATGGCGCGGCGCTGATCCTCGCGGTCGCTCCGCCGGCAGGCTTCCGCCGCCGCACGGGGCTCAAGCCTGAGGCGCAGCGAGAAGACCTCCCCAGCCTCATCCGCTGACATGGCCCGCACCACATAGCCGCGATTGGGATAGGAGCAGAGCAGCCCATCCTGTTCGAGCCGGCCCAAAGCTTCCCGCAACGGGATCTTGCTGATGCCCAGTCCGCTGGCGATGATGTCCTGGCGGACCGGCATCCCCGGCGCCAGGACACCCTGGAGAATCTGCCGCCGCACGATCTCGTAGGTCTGATCCGAGAGACTGCGGACGACGATGGTCATGGCACCGGCCGCGTTGCCGCCGCGCGCTCGACCATGGCGGTGACCGCCGCGCGGCGGGTGCCGGCAAGCGGCATACGCGGCATTCTCACCCGCTCCGATCCGCGTCCCATGATCTGTTCGGCCAATTTGATGGACTGCACGAGATCATGATCGGCGTCGAGATGCAGCAGCGGCATGAACCAGCGATAGATTGTGCGCGCCTTCTCGACGTCATGGCGCGCCAGGGCCGCCACCAGGGCAACAGATTCCCGCGGAAAGGCGCTCGTCAAGCCCGAGATCCAGCCCTTGGCGCCGAGCAGCAATCCTTCCATCGCCACATCATCCAGACCGGCCATCAGCACATAACGCTCGCCGAACGCATTGAACAGATCGGTGAATCGCCTTGTATCCGGCGCGCTTTCCTTCACCGCGACCACCGTCGGCAGATCGGCAAGCTGGTCGAGGACAGCGAGGCTGATGGCGGTGCGATAGGCCGGCGGGTTATTATAGAGCATGATGGGCAGGTTTGAGGCGCCGGCGATGGCGCGGAAATGCGCCGTGAGCTCGGCTTCGGTCGGCACATAGACCATCGCCGGCAGCGCCATCAGCCCATCGGCGCCGATCTGCTCGGCGTCAATGGCGAATTGGACGCAGCGCGCGGTGGTGAGCTCGGACACACCGACCAGGATCGGCACCCGTCCCGCCACCACCTCGACCGCAGCCTGAAGGATAAGTCGCTTTTCCTCGGGTTCCAGTGAATTATTTTCGCCGCAGGTGCCGAGAACCACCAGCCCATGCACGCCGTCCTGCACCAGAGCGTCATAACCGCGCTGGGTTGCGTCGAGATCGACCGACAGGTCCGGCGCGAATTGTGTCGTCGCCGCCGGGAACACACCGGACCAGCTTTTCATGACCATATTCAGTTGACCTCCAAAAATTTCGTCTACAGTATACGAAATGAGAGACTGTCAACAGGGGAAATGGGGAAGCCGCATGAATTTCTGGACCCGTCGAAAGGCGCTGGATGCCCTGGCGACTCTCAGCCATGACCGCCAATTGAAGAAAACCCTGAGCTGGCCGCATCTGGTGGCTCTCGGCATCGGGGCGATCATCGGCACCGGCATTTACACCTTGACCGGCGTCGGCGCCGAGCGCGCCGGGCCATCGGTCGTTCTCGCCTTCGCCGCCTGTGGTGTCCTCTGCCTGTGCGCTTCGCTGGCCTATGCCGAGATGGCGACCCTGCTGCCGGCGGCGGGAAGCGCCTATACCTACACCTATACGGTGCTCGGCGAGGGACTGGCCTGGATCGTTGGCTGGAGTCTGGTGCTGGAATATGCCGTCACCTGCAGCGCCGTCGCGGTCGGCTGGTCCGGTTATATGGTGGGACTGCTTTCGAGCCTGGGCATCCATCTGCCGCCGGTCCTCCTGGCCGGTCCGCATGGCGGCGGGGTGGTCAATCTGCCGGCAGTGCTGATCACCTTCGCGGTCACCGCTCTCTTGGTGCGCGGCGCCAAGGAGAGCGCCACCGTCAATATCGGTCTGGTGGCGATCAAGATCGTGGCGCTGGCAATCTTCGTCGGCTTGACCGCGTCCGCAGTGACGCCGGAGAACTTCTCACCCTTCATGCCCTATGGCTTCGCCGCGCACCAGGAGGGGGGACAGGTACGCGGCGTGATGGCGGCGGCCGCGATCGTTTTTTTCGCCTTCTTCGGATTCGACGCCGTTTCGACCTCGGCCGAAGAGGTAAAAAATCCCGGCCGCGACATGAAGATCGGGATCATCGGCTCGATGATCGTCTGCACGGCGATCTATATGGTGGTCGCGGCCTGCGCCGTCGGTTCCTGGCCCTATCAGGAGTTCGCCCGCAGCGGCGAGCCTCTGGCCTTCATCCTGCGCAGCCTAGACCATCCCGCCGCGGCGGTGGCGATCGGCGTGGCGGCGATCATTGCCCTGCCGAGCGTCATCCTGGTGATGATGTATGGCCAGACCCGGGTATTTTTCGTCATGGCCCGCGACGGGCTGCTGCCCCCGGGATTGAGCCGCCTCGATCCGGTCAGCAAAGCCCCGGTGCGGCTCACCCTGCTGGTCGGCGTCTTCGTCGCGCTGGTGGGCGGGTTCTTCCGGCTTGATGAAATCGCCGAATTGTCCAACGCGGGCACCCTGACCGCTTTCATCGCCGTCTCGGTCTGCGTTTTGGCGCTGCGCCGTACCCATCCGGACCTGAAGCGGGTCTTTCGCTGTCCCGCCGTGTGGCTGGTGGCGCCCGCGGCGATCATCGGCTGCCTCTATTTCATGTCCAGCCTGCCGATCGCCACCGTTCTCCGCTTCCTCGCCTGGAACATGGCGGGCATGGTGCTCTATCTGATTTATGGGCGGCGCAAGAGCGCGCTTGCGCAGGGCGCGGGGAGTTAACAGGATGCGGCGCGATCATCCCCGTCACGGTGTCAGCCGGCGCGTCTTGCTACAGGGGATGGTTCCGGCCGCTTTGATGCTGGGTGCGAAGCCCGCCCCGGCGTCGCTCCCATTGCCCAAGGCCGAGCCCTTTCCGCTCGAGTCGGTGCGGTTGCTGCCGTCCCCCTATCTGACCGCGGTTCAGGCCAATCTCGCTTATCTGCACCGGCTCGAACCGGACCGGTTGCTGCATAATTTCCGCGTGCAGGCCGGACTGCAGCCGAAGGGCGAGAGCTATGGCGGTTGGGAAGCCGACACCATTGCCGGACATAGCTTGGGGCATTATATGACCGCTCTGGCCTTGATCCATGCCCAGACCGGCGATCCTGAGAGCGCGCGCCGCCTTCGCACCATCGTCGCCGAGCTGGCCGAGTGCCAGGCACAATCCACTGATGGCTTCGTCGCCGGCTTCACGCGGATCCGCGACGGCAAGACCGAACCGGGCCGCCTGGTGTTCGACGAAGTCCGCCAGGGCGATATCCGCACCCGTCCCTTCAATCTGAATGGATGCTGGGTGCCGCTCTATAATTGGCATAAATTGCTGGGTGGCCTGCTGGCGGCCGACCGCCATTGCGGCATCAGCGATGCCATCCCCGTGGCGGAACGGCTGGGCGTCTATATTGAGGGCGTGTTCGACAGCCTGAATGACGCCCAAATTCAACAGATGCTCGATTGCGAGCATGGCGGCATCAACGAATCCTTCGCCGAGCTCTATGCCCGGACCGGACGCCCGCGCTGGCTCGCTTTGTCGGAAAAGATCTATCACCGCGGGATTCTGGAGCCCTTAAGCCGCGGCGAGGACTGTCTTTCGACCATCCACGCCAATACCCAAATCCCCAAAATCATCGGGCTGGCGCGGCTCTATGAGCTGACCGGCGAGGACCGGCATCGGCGGGCGGCCGACTTCTTCTGGAACCGGGTGACCAGCGACTACAGCTATGTGATCGGCGGGAACGCCGACCAGGAATATTTCGAGGGCCCCCTTGCTATTTCCAAATATATCACCGAGCAGACCTGCGAATCCTGCAACAGCTATAATATGCTGAAGCTGACCCGCCATCTTTACGCCGACGGGCCGGACGCCCACTATTTCGACTATTACGAACGCACCCACCTTAATCATATTTTGGCGCAACAGAACCCCGCGACCGGCATGTTCGCCTATATGGTGCCCTTGATGTCGGGCAGCCACCGCGAATTCTCCAGCCCGTTCGACGATTTCTGGTGCTGCGTCGGCACCGGCATGGAAAGCCACGCCAAACATGGCGACTCGATTTACTGGCGCGCCGGCGACGCACTGATGGTCAACCTCTATATTCCGTCGATCTTGCACAATGACCGCGGCGGCTGGGGAGTCCGGTTGGAGACCGCCTATCCCTTCGCCGACGACATCACGCTCCGCATCACGCACGCCAAGACCCGACCAGCCGTCATCGCGCTCCGCATACCAGGCTGGTGCAGCGATCCCGCCGTCGCGGTGAATGGCGAGACACAGCCAATTACCCCTCAGGATGGCTATCTGCGCCTGCGGCG
>Ga0116226_10000237_pt1 | contig 45049 bp, 38 predicted proteins | sample S1TSphfallax_FD_89692 | JGI IMG/M metagenome (GOLD analysis project Ga0116226, IMG submission 89692) | Host-associated microbial communities from peat moss isolated from Minnesota, USA - S1T2_Fa - Sphagnum fallax MG | ecosystem: Host-associated > Plants > Peat moss > Unclassified | place: USA... | reverse complement strand
GGGGGCTGACACCGAGGTGGCAACCGCCTGGTAAGCCCCCTTCCTCAAACACCCTTAAGTCTGGGGGTTCAAAGGGGCGTGTGCCCCTTTGCGGGTCTGGGCAGAGCCCAGCCTTGCTTGCTTACTTCCCACCCACCACCTCGCACGCCTGCCGCACCGCCGCCACGAATCGGTTTTGGCCACGCAGCAGGTCCATCCCGGCGCAGTGGCGCAAATGCGGGTCGGTGATCTCAGGCAGTTCCGCGGCGATCGCAAGCGTTGGCAGCGGCGGCACCGTATAGGCAGGATCGTGGCGAAAGCGTGGTTCGCGGGTATAGTTGATCGGCACCAGAATACGGCCGAGGGCGTGCAGCACCGCGTTGCGGCGGGGGATGGGCGCCTGTTGCAGAGTGGCCAGCGCGTCTTTCAGCCTCACCACGGCATCGCGCGAGGGGGCGAGGTTGGCGAGACCTTTGGCGGCGGTCTCGTAGCTGTCGATGGTGTGCAGGAATTCGTCGCAGGTCGCCGTCCAGTCGAACGGCAGCAGCTCGGCGTTGGCCACGCGCAGGACGGACAGCAGATAGATTTTCATGTCGGTCAGCAGGATGGCGGGATCGGCGATCTCCAGCGTGTCGTTCTCGGTGTGCCAGGCGATGTTGGCGCCGCAGCCGGACACGTCGTAGTAGTTTTTTTCGTGGCGCAGCGCTTCCGGCATCGTGGAACTCAGCATGAAGAAGCTGGGCAGGCCGATATTGTTGAAGCTGTAGTCACCGGCCTGCGGCGGGCGCATGGTGGCGATCACGGCACCAGGCACGATGTCGGCAATCACGCCGGCGGCGATATGGGCGCTTTCGGTGAAGGCGCGGGTTTCGTGATAGCTGGTGGCCCAGCGGCAGCCGGGGCTGTCGCAATTGATCTGGGCGAGGCAGTCGCGATCAAGCTCGAGGGCGAAGGCGTCGGAGAACCAGGTGGATCCGCCGTAGCGGCCGGTGGAGTGGCCCGGCCACCAGGCGATCTTGACCGAGCGCTGCAACCGGTCGCGATTTTGCCAGAGCACACGGGCCAGTTCGAGCATGGTGGCGTCGCCGGTGGCATTGTCGCCAACGCCGACTTCCCAGCTGTCATAATGGCCGTGCAGCAGCACGAATTTGTCGGGATCCTCCACCCCGGGAATGGTGACCACGGGAATTTTTTGCGGGAACCAGCCTTCCAGCAGCTCGGTGCGGATGGTCGCCTCGGCGCCGTCCGCGGCCATCGCGATCAGCTTGCGCCCATCGGCATTATTGACCGCGACGACAGGGATTTTCGGCTTGCGCGCCATATCCTCCAGATCCGGGCTGCCCCAGACCGTAGTGCAGGTGCCCCAATGGATGTCCACGCCGGGATTGACCGCGATCAGGCCGGCGCCGCCCCACTCCTCGATCAGGCTGGTCAAAGCCGGGTTGCCGAAGCCCTGCATCACCACGATGCGTCCGCCCACCAGCTTTTTCACCTCGTCCAGGGAGGTGATGCTGCCACCGAACAGTGTCTTGATGTCGCGGTTGTAGCTGCGCAGCGCCTTCGGGTTGGCCTGCAGCGTGACCAGCTTCGCAGTGACGCCGTGCGGGGCTGACAGCGAGGATGACGGCGGCTTGGCGCGATAGCTGACATTGTCGGCGGTGACCGAGGCCGATAGCGGCACGGACAGGCAGATGTCGGGCATGTGGACGTCCACCGGGATACCCAGCGCGGCGAGCGTGTCGATGATGACAGTGGCGCCGCGGTTGACGTCCTCCGGCATCCAGCGATGCATGGTGGCGAAGGTTTCCACCAGTTTCCAGGGAACATCGAGGCTTACCTGATCCAGAAACCCCTGTTCGGCGGTGCTGATCGTCATGCGCGTTCCCCCTCGGATGCCGGGTCATCGCAACACCGATCCTCAAGACTGGCAAGACAGGACTTGTCAGTATCGTCGCCGCCGCGTTGAATGTCCCGTACCACAGCAATGTTGGAGCCGGCGATGAAGATCTCGATGGGCGTCGCGTGCGGATTGCTGGTGTGGACGACGGCGGCATCGGCGCAAACCGCCCCCGCCAACGCCGCGGGGGACGCGATCCGGCCGCTGACCATCATCACCCGACCGCAGGCCGCGACACCGCAGGAATATCAGTCGGCGGAGATGCTGGCCGAGGCTTGGAAGGAGCTGGGGCTGCAGGTGACGCTGCGGCCGATGCCCACCACGCAGCAGACGCAGGTGGTCTGGTATGACCGTAAGAGCTGGGACGCCACGATGTGGTCGATGGTCGGGCGCCCCGAGCGCAGCGATCCCGATGAGTTCACCTTCAATCTGTTCAACTCGGCCTATGCCGCGTCCGGCTATGATTTCATCGGCTACGACAATCCCGCCTATGACAAGCTCGCTTTGGAACAGCGCGGCGAGCTCGACATCACCAAGCGGCAGGCCCTGATCCGCGCGTCGCAGGAGCTGATCAACCATGACCAGCCCTACGGATTTCTGGTGTATCCCAACAATCTCGAAGCGATGAACGTCGCGCTGTTCGACGAGAAAACGGCGGTGACGCAGGCCGGGCTGGGCATCCGCAATTTCTGGACCTGGCTGTCGTTGACGCCGACCGGCAGCCAGCATGACATCATTCTGAATTCGACCGCGGCATCGGGCGTGTTGAACCCGTTCTATATTCCGGGCGCGCAGGGTTCGTGGGTGACCGAGCTGATCTGGGATCGGCTGATGCGGGTGGGGCCGGACGGGCTGCCGAAGCCGTGGGCTGCGGAGACGGTGACGCGACCGACGCCGACCACGGTGGAGCTGACGCTACGCGACGGGATGACATTCCATGACGGCAGCCCGGTGACCGTGGATGACGTGATCTTCAGCCTCGAGACGCCGGGGGTGGGGGACAAGGCACCGATGTATAAGCCGTTCGTCGCCAACATCGCCAATATCGAGGCGACCGGGCCAAAGAGTTTGCGCATCACGCTGAAGCGTCCCGATGCCGCGTTTCTGGTGACCACGCTCAGCAAGCTCAACATCGCGCCCAAGAAGGTGTGGGACCCGATTCTGCAAAGCATCAAGGACAAGCCGGACAATCTGGAAACCCAGCAGGAGGCCAAGCCGCTGGGGTCCGGGCCGTATCGCTTCGTGTCCGCGCGGCTGTCCGAGGAGATCGTACTGGAAGCCAATCCGGATTATTGGGCCAAACCCAAGGCGGGCCGCTGGATCATGCGGGTGATGCCGAACATCGAGGCGACCATGGGGGCGCTGAAGCGCGGCGAGATCAATTTTCTGGCCGACTATACTGGTGATCCGCAGTTGCTGAAGGATCTGGTGAAGTCGACGCCGTCGATCCACATGGTGGAGGCGCCGGACATCGGCTTCATCTTCCTCGCGTACAACGAGCGGCGGCCGCCATTCAACGATGTGGCGTTCCGCCAGGCGATGTCCGCGGCGATCGATCGCGAGGGGATCGTGGCGGACGCCTGGGGTGGGCAGGCTGAGCCGGCCAACTCGGCGATTTCTCCGGCATTGCCGTTCTGGCACGACGAGGGCATCGAGAAGCGGGTGCCAGGCGGGGATCTGGAGGGGGCCAAGAAAATCCTCAAGGACGCGGGCTATGTCGTGATCGACGGCAAGCTGCATTATCCCGCCGGCGTCAAGGAGACGACGGCACCATTTCAGTGAGCCGCGGTGTCACGCTAGCCGATGACCCGCCACCTCCTCGAGCGCCTGGGACATCTGCTGCTGGTGCTCTGGGCCGTGACGACGCTGACGTTCGTGATGTTTCGCACCATGCCGGGCGATCCCACGTTGAATTTCGTCTCGCCCGAGTTTTCCGAGGACATGCGGGCCGCGATGTTGCACAGCTTCGGGCTCGACAAGCCGCTATGGCAGCAATATCTCATCTATCTCTTCAATATCCTGCACGGTGACTTCGGTATTTCGTTCCTGCAGAAGCGCCCGGTGACCGACGTGCTGCTGGAAGCGCTGCCGAACACTGCGTTGCTGACGCTGGTGTCGCTCGTGCTGGCCTATGCCATTGGCATCGTTGCCGGCGCCTTTCTGGCGTTCAAGCGGGGCGGCGTCGCGGAGGCGATCGGCATTCCGTTGGCGTTGGCCAGCCGGGCAGCGCCCGAGTTCTGGCTGGGGATGTTGTTGCTGGCGGCGTTCGCGTTCAATCTCGGCTGGTTTCCAACCGGCGGGGCGGCGAGCCCCGGCGCCGAGATCGGCTCGTTCTGGGATCGGCTGGTGTCGGTGGATTATTGGCGACATCTGTTTCTGCCGGCGCTGACGCTGACCTTGTTTCTGCTCGGTTTGCCGTTGTTGCTGATGCGCGCGACCATGCTCGACGTGCTCGGCGAGGAGTTCATCGTGATGGCGCGCATGAAGGGCCTGTCGCGCTGGTCGATCACCATGCGCCACGCGGCCCGCAACGCGCTGCTGCCGGTGGCAACCGCGTTCGCGCTGGGCTTGGGCCAGAGCATCGGCGGCAACGTGGTGGTGGAGACGGTGTTCTCCTGGCCCGGCATTGGCCGGGTGCTGGTCGATGCGGTGCAGGGCAGCGACTATCCGCTGGCCGAGGGCGCCTTCATCATGATCGCGTTCGTGCTGGTGCTGATGAACACGATCGCCGATCTGGCTTATGCGGCGCTCGATCCGAGGGTTTCCGTGCGTGCGCGCCGCTAGTCGGCTGCTGGGTTTTTTCCGCGCCGAACCGTTCGCGATGGCGGGGGCGGCGATCTACGCGGTGATCGTTCTGGTGGCGATCTTCGCCGGCGAGATCGCCCCCTATGATCCACAGCGGATGATCATGGTCGGCCGCCGGGTCGCGCGCTACGCGCCAGCCTCGGCAAATTTCCTGCTCGGGACGACGGCGAGTGGTCGCGACATTTTCAGCCAGCTGGTGTTCGGCACCCGCGCGGCGCTGCTGGTGGGGCTGACCGCGGCGGTGGCGGTGGTGGCGATCGGCACGCTGCTGGGGCTGCTGGCGGGCTATCTTGGCGGGTGGGTGGACCGGCTGATCACACGCCTCGCCGACATCGTGCTGGGGATGCCGTTCCTGCCCACCGTGCTGGTTCTGGCGCTGCTGACCCGGCCGGGCACGGCCACCATCATCTTCGCCGTCTCGCTGCTGTTGTGGCCGAACACGGCGCGGGTGATCCGCAGCCAGGTGCTGAGTCTTCGTGAGCGGGCCTGGATCGAGGCGGCGCGGGTGACCGGCTGTTCGACCGCCCGCATCATGTTCGTGCATGTGCTGCCGCAGGTGCTGCCGTTGGCGGCCTTGTATGGGTCGGTTGCGATCGGCTGGGCGATTCTGGCGGAAGCGTCGGCGAGCTTTCTCGGCTTCGGCGACCCCACGGTGGTCAGCTGGGGGGTGATGCTGCAGGACGCCTACGCCAACCAGGCGTTGTCGCGCGGTGCCTGGAACTGGTTCACGCCGCCGGGCATCGCCATCGTGGCGATGGTGCTGGCCGGGTTCCTGATTTCGCGCGGCTCGGAGAAGCTGCTGTTCCCGAAGCTCGCCGATCAATGAGGCTCGATGCCCCGCCTTTGCTGAGCCTGTCTGACATCTCGGTGCAGTACCGCACGCGGGCCGGCAGCTTGTGGGCGGTGGATGCGGCCAATCTGGACGTGCCGGCCGGCAGCATCACCGGTCTGGTCGGCGAGAGCGGCTGCGGCAAGTCGACTTTGGGGCGGGCGATCATGGGGGTGCTGCCGGCGGCGGCGCGGGTCGCGGGTGGCCGGCTGATGTTCCAGGGCCGTGACCTGCTGACCCTCTCCACGCAAGAACGTCGCGCGCTACGCTGGCGGGACATGGCGTTTGTTCCGCAGACCGCGATGAACGCGCTCGATCCGGTACAACGGTTGCGCGCGCAATTGCTCGAGGTGCTGTGCGATCGGGGCGGCCTTGCGCACGCCGCTGCCCTGACGCGCGCCAAACATCTGTTCGAGATGGTCGGGCTGGATCCCGCGAGGCTCGCCGACTACCCGCACCAGTTCAGCGGCGGGATGCGACAGCGCGCGTCCATCGCGCTGGCTTTGGCGCTGGAGCCCGCCTTGGTGATTGCCGATGAGCCGGTGACAGCCCTCGATGTGATCGTGCAGCGCCAGGTGCTGGATGTGCTGCGCGGCCTGCAGTCGCGCCTCGGTCTGGCGATGATTCTGGTGACCCACGACATGGCGGTGGTGGCGTATGCGTGCGACCGGGTGGCGGTGATGTATGCCGGGCGCGTGGTGGAGTCCGGCAGTGCCGCCGCGGTGCTGGAGCGTCCGCTGCATCCTTACACGATGGGACTGACGCACGCATTTCCCGATATTCGCGGCGGCATCGACGCGCTCGTGCCCATCGGTGGCGCGCCGCCGGTGCTGACGGGCCCGGCGACCGGTTGCCGCTTCGCGCCACGCTGCCCGTTCGCGCAGCCGCGCTGCGACACGGCGGTGCCGCCAACCGTGACACATGACGGGCATGTCGCCGCCTGCTGGCGCGCCGACGAGGCCCCCGCCCTGCGCGCACTCGCTGCCGTGCCCGCGACATGGGCGGCGCACGGGTGAACGCTGTTATCGAAACCGCCGGCCTCAGCAAGGTGTTTCGCACGCAGGGACGGGACATCGCCGCGGTGCAGGGGGTCAGCCTGGCGGTCGCGGCGGGCGAGGCGCTGGGCATCGTCGGCGAGTCCGGCTGCGGCAAGACCACCACGGCGCGCATGCTGCTGCGGCTGGAGGAGCCCAGTGCCGGCACGATCCGCTTCGCGGGCGAGGATATCACCCAGGTCCGCGGCACCGCCCTGCGCGCATTCCGCAGTCGCGCGCAGCTGGTGTTCCAGAATCCGTTCGACGCGCTCAATCCGCGCTTCACCATTCGCCGGACGCTGGCCGAGCCACTGCGCAATTTCGGCATTCCCGTCGCCGAGCACGCGGCGCGGATCGAGGCTGCCCTGGCCCGGGTCCGCCTGACGCCCGCTGCCGCCTGGCTCGATCGCAAGCCGCACGAGCTGTCGGGCGGCCAGCTGCAACGGGTGGTGCTGGCGCGCGCGTTGATCCCCGGCCCTCGCTTCATCGTCGCCGATGAGCCGGTCTCGATGCTCGATGTGTCGGTGCGCGCCGGCATCCTCAACCTGCTGCGCGCCGCCCGCGACGAGCTGGGGCTGGCCGCGATCTATATCAGCCACGATCTGGCATTGATCCGCTACGTCTGTGAGCGCACGCTGGTGATGTATCTCGGCCGCGTGGTCGAGGAAGGTCCCACCGCCGCGCTGATCGCCACCCCGCTGCATCCTTACACCCGCGCTTTGGTCGCCGCCGTGCCGGTGCCGCGCATCGACCAGGACCGCGACGCCCTGCCGATACGCGGCACGCTGTCCGCCGCTCCGCCAGGTGGCATCGGCTGTCCGTTTCGCGACCGCTGCCCCGACGCCTTCGCCCGCTGCGCCGACCACACGCCGATCCTCCGCAACGCCGCCCCAGGCCGCCGCGTGGCCTGCCATCTCGGAGATGCGCCATGAGTCTTTGTGATCCCGTCACGCTGGAAATCATCCGCGGCGCCATTCGTGCCGCACAGGCGGAGATGGAGGCGTTGCTGGAGCGTACCGCCATTTCCGCCTTCATCCGCGAGAAGAAGGATTTCTACACCGCCTTGTTCGATGCCGACGGCGTCATGGCGGTGGGCTCCAACGTCCCGATCTTCGGCGACATCTGCGGGCCGGTGTTCGAGCATTTTCCTGCCGACACGATGCGGCCAGGCGACCTTTATTGGTACAATGACTGCTATGGCAGTCGTGGGGCGGTCTCGCATTCCAACGACCAGGTGTTCCTAGCCCCGGTGTTCCACGAGGGCCGCCGCTGCGCGTTCGTGATGGGCTGGGCGCATTTCGCCGACATCGGCGGTATCCGGCCGGGCTCGATCAGCCCTGATGCCACCGACATCTTTCAGGAAGGCATCATCGTGCCGCCGACCCGGCTGATCAACGCCGGTGTGACCAACGAGGCGGCGCTCCCGATCTTCTATCGCAACTCCCGCTATCCCGCGACGGCGCGCGGCGACACCCGCGCGCTGATGGCCAGCGTCGACCTCGGGGTGCGTCGCATGGGGGAAATGATCGTACGGTTCAGCGCCGACATCCTCGCCGACGCGCTCGCGCAATTGCTGGCGCGCACCGAGGCGCTGGTGCGCCGCAAACTGCGCGAGACGTTCCCGGTGGGCACCCACCGCTTCACCGACGCGATCGATTCCGACGGTCATGGCAACGGCCCGTTCCGCATTCGCTTTGCACTGACCCGCACACCGGACGATCGCTTCATCTTCGATGCGACGGAAACCGACGACCAGTCGAAAGGTCCGGTGAATTACCTGATGAACCGCGACGTGCCGGGCATGGCGCTGGGCCTGAGCTTCCTCGGCGGCGACCCCACGCAAGTGTGCAACGCCGGCGGTCCGCGCGCGCTGGACGAGGTGCATCTGCGCGAGGGCTCGCTGCTGCAGCCGCGCTTTCCCGCGGCCCTCGGCATGCGCGGCCTGACCATGATGCGGGTGCTGGCGGCGCTGAACGGGCTGGTGAACGTCGCCGGCACCCCGGGCCTCGCCGCGCATTCCGCCTATGTGATCATGTTCATGCACGGGATGGCGGACGGGAAGCCATTCCTGATGTCGGACGGCATCGGCGTCGGCTATGGCGCGCGGCCGGCCGCCGACGGCATCGACTGTGTGTATTTCGTGGCCCAGGAGAACTATCCGGTCGAATTCCTCGAACAGGGCTATCCCGTGCGGTTGCTGCGCTACGGCGTCCATCGTGACAGCGGCGGACCGGGCGAATGGCGCGGCGGCTGCGGCATCGTGCGGGAATATGAAATTCTCGCCGACGAGGCGGTGCTCGCGATCCGCATCGACAGCGTGAAGAATCCCCCCTGGGGGGTCGCCGGCGGGATGTCCGGCGGGTCCGGCCGAGCCGTGGTCAATCCCGGCCGGGCAGACGAGCGCGTGTTGGCGCCCTTGTCCGACGGGAACAGCCTGAAGCAGGGCGACGTGCTGCGGATGGAAACCGGCGGCGGCGGTGGTCGCGGCCATCCGTTCGATCGCCCCGCCGCGCTGGTTTTGCGCGACGTGCTCGACGGGTTCGTCTCGGTGGAGGCGGCGGCACGCGATTACGGCGTGGTGATCCGCGAGAGCGAGCTCGACGCGGATGCAACCGGGATCCGCCGCGCCGAGCGGCCGACCGGCGGCGCGTTCCATCGGCGGGAGTATGTCGATGCTCTCGCCTGAGACGATGCTGTCGGTCGCCGTCGATATCGGCGGCACCTTCACTGATATCACCTTGCAGGATGCCGCGACCGGGCGGGCCTGGCGCGCCAAAACCCCGAGCACGCCGGCCGACCCGTCGCTGGCCTTCATCACCGGCGTGCGCCTCGCGCTCGACGCCGCGCAGGCTGCGCCCGGATCGATCGGCCGCGTGCTGCATGGCACCACCGTCGCCACCAACCTCATCCTCGAGGGCAAGGGGGCGGTCACCGCGCTGATCACGACGGCCGGCTTCCGCCACGTGCTCGATATCGGTCGCCAGGACATTCCCCGCGCCGCCAACCTCTATGCCTGGATCAAGCCGCGCCGCCCGGTGCCGCCGTCGCGCGTGCTGGAGGTGGTCGAGCGGGTCGGCCCCGGCGGCGGCGTGGTGACCCCGCTCGACGAGGCCAGCGTCGCCGAGGCGGCGGAGGCTTGCCGCCGGATGGGCGTGCAGGCGGTCGCGGTGTGCCTGCTGCACAGCTTCGCCAATCCCGCCCATGAGCAGCGGGTCGCCGACCTCCTCCGCGCCGCCCTGCCGGACGTCGCCGTCACGGCGTCGATCGATGTGCTGCCGGTGGTGCGGGAATATGAACGCAGCCTGGCGACCATCCTCAACGCCAGCGTGATGCCCGCCGTGTCCACCTATGTCGCCCGCCTGGAACAGCGGCTGGCGGAGGCCGGCATCACCGCGCCGCTGCTGCTGATGCAATCGAACGGCGGCGTCGCGGGAGCCGCGGCCATCCGCCGCGCCCCCGCCGTCACCGCTTTGTCCGGCCCGGCGGCGGGGGTGGTCGGCGCGCGCGAGGTGGCCGCCGCCGCCGGCATCGCCGACCTGATCACCGTCGATATCGGCGGGACCAGCGCCGACATCTGTCTGATCAAGGCGGGCCGCATCGGCCTCACCCAGAACGGCCGGGTCGGCGACTGGCCGCTGCCGTTGCCGATGGTCGACATGGTCACCGTCGGCGCCGGCGGTGGCTCCATCGCACGGGTGGCGGACGGCGCGCTCAGCGTCGGCCCCGCCAGCGCCGGTGCCGTGCCCGGCCCCGCCTGCTACGGGCTCGGCGGCACGGCGGCGACCGTGACCGACGCGCATCTGGTGCTGGGTCACCTGCCGCCCCGCCTACTCGGCGGCCGCATGGCGCTCGATCCCGACTTGGCCGAACAGGCGGTCGGCCAGGTCGCCGCGGCCCTCGGCCTGTCGCTGCACGACGCCGCCCGCGGCATCCTGGCGATCGCCGACAATAATATGGTCGGCGCCATCCGCGTGGTGTCCGTGGAGCGCGGCCACGACCCGCGTGATTTCGCGCTGGTGGCGTTCGGCGGCGCCGGACCGCTGCATGGCTGCGCGCTGGCCGACCTGCTGGGCATCACCATTGTGCTGCTGCCCCCTGCCCCCGGCGTGCTGTGCGCCGAAGGCCTGCTGGCGGCCCACCTGAAAGCCGCGTTCCAGCGCACCATGCGCCAGGCCGGCACCCCCGACGACGCGGAGGTCGCCCCCATCCTCGCCGCCCTCCGCCAGGAAGCCACCGAGTGGCTCGCCCATGAACAGGTGAGCGAAGCCGATCGCCGCCTCGAGGACGTTGCGCTGATGCGCTACCAAGGCCAGGGCGGCGAACTTGCCGTGCCCTGGACCCGCGACGCCGGGACGGCACTCGCCGATTTCGTGGCCGCCCACGAACAGCTCTATGGCTTCTCGATGCAGGCCCCCGTCGAACTGGTCACGCTGCGCGTCGAAGCCACCGGCCTGCTGCCCGCCTTCGTGCCTCCCGGCATGACCACGGCCGCTGACCAAGGCGTGCCGGAAACCCGCATGGTGCACTTCGCCAGCGGCACCCAGGAGGTGCCCGTGCTGCCACGCGACACATTGACGTCAGGCCAAACCCGCTTGGGGCCCGCCATCATCACCCAACTCGACGCCACCAGCCTGGTCCCACCCGGCTGGGCGATCCACCCTCACCCGTCCGGTGCCCTCCTGCTGCGGCGCGTCCCTCGGACCGGTTCGCTTTGAGGGTGGCGTCCCCTTGCCTGGGTCGCGCATCCGGGCGATTGAGGTGGGATGACCCAACGCCTCCGGCTCGTGACGTGGAACATCAACTCCTTGCGGCTGCGGCTGCCGCTGCTCGAGCGACTGGTGGCGGAGCTCGATCCGGACGTGATCTGCCTGCAGGAAACCAAGGTGCCGGACGAGCTGTTTCCGCTGGAGGCACCACCGCGGCTCGGCTATCCGCATGTCGTCTACAAGGGCATGAAATCCTATAACGGGGTCGCGATCCTCTCACGCATTCCGCTGGCCTTGCACGGCACCGCGCCGGACTGGTGCGGCCGGGGGGATTCCCGCCATGTCGCGGCAATCCTCGACCTCGCCTCGGGTCCCTTGGAGCTGCATGATTTCTACGTGCCCGCGGGAGGCGACGTTCCCGATCGCGAGGCCAACGTCAAATTCGCCCACAAGCTCGATTTCGTGGCCGAGGCCACCGGCTGGTTCGCCACGCGTCCCGGCCTCCAGCGCACCATTCTGGTCGGCGACCTCAACATCGCGCCACTGGAACACGACGTGTGGAGTCATAAGCAATTGCTGGACGTGGTCAGCCACACCCCGGTGGAAACCACCGCCTTGCTGGCCTGGCAGACAGGCAGTTTCCACGACGCGATGCGGCACTTCGTTCCGGCGGAGGAAAAACTCTATACTTGGTGGTCGTACCGCAACCGCGATTGGAAAGTCGCCAACCGCGGCCGCAGGCTGGATCATGTGTGGGTCACACCGGACCTCGCCGACAATCTCCGCAGCCTGAAGATTCTCCGCGACGCCCGCGACTGGCCGCAAACCAGCGATCACGTGCCGGTATGTGTGGAGCTGGAACTGTAAGGCCGATCGCCATCATCACCGCGCCGCGCCGGAGGCCAGGGCGCCGGGGGGTTTGGGGGTGGCGGTGGTAAGGTAGGCGATCGCGTGGCCGAAGTAGGTGGTCTCGAACATCACCCGCACGGGGAGCGCGGGTTGGTCGGGGCTGACTTTGGCGAGCCAGGCGGTGCTGTGGTGAATGCGGTGCAGTTCGGCGTCGCTTTCGTCGTGCTGGAAGCCGGCGGTTTGCAGGCCATCGAAATCGCAGCGCAGGGCTGGGCCGTTGAAACTGGAGCGACCTTCGCTCTGCAGGGTTTCGAGGCCGGCGGTGTGCGCGGTGATGCGCAGCACCCGGCGGCCGTCGAAGGTGGTCAGCTCGCCTTCGCATTTGCCGGTGTCGGCGACCGCGCGGACCAGCATGGCCATCGCGCTGAGCGTATCGACGGTGTTGCGCTGCAGGGCCGATGGCACGGGATCGCGGTCCTTGTCCTCCTTCGGTTCGAGCTTGATCACCACGGGCTGGGTTTCGTGATAGTCGATGATGGTTTCGCGCGGCTCGCCGCGGGTGATGCCCCAGCTGGCGAACCGCACGGGCGCGGGCACGGCGCCGTTCCACGTGCCCTGAACGAAACTGTTGATATCGCTGTGGAACAGGGCGCCGAACACGCCGGCAGTGCGAAAATTGAGATCGATGCGGTAATTTTGCTGGCTGAGTTCCACGTCGCTGATGATATTCAGCACGTTCAGTCCGGCGGCATAGACGGCGAACTGGAGACGCTCCGGAAGGGCGTCCTGCGCCCGCGCCGCGTGGCCGGTGCCGCCGATCAACAGGCAGGCGGCGAGCGTGACACCGCGACGGATCATCCGAACACCATCATGCCACGACTTTCGCGATTTCCTGTGGTTTACACAATTGCTTTCGATGCCTTGCGGGCTGGGATGGTTGGGATGTCCCGCCCAGCCCGGCAAACCACCGCGCCTGAACCGCGACGGCTTGACAGTGGGAAGGGCGGCCGCCTACACCGCTGGCCCTTGGGAAGGGTGCGTAGCTCAGCGGGAGAGCATCGCCTTCACACGGCGGGGGTCACAGGTTCAATCCCTGTCGCACCCACCATTCCCTGGGTGTCGGCCAGGCTCGATCGGCCGGCGGCCCCGCACATGGTTGCTGGTCACCAATCCAGGATATCCCCCCAAATGCGTCTGTTGCGACTGTCCCTTGCCCTCATTGGAGCGCTGCTCATGACCTCTGATCTCGCCGCGGCCGCGGATTTCGTGACCGACTCATCCGGGCTGAAATATCACGACGAGGTGGTCGGCACGGGCGCCGAGCCGCAGACCGGCCAGACGGTGACGGTGCATTACACCGGCTGGCTGGATGACGGCGGCAAGAAGGGCAAGAAGTTCGACAGTTCGCGGGATCGCGGCACCCCGTTCAGCTTCGTGTTGAACGCCCACCAGGTGATCTCCGGATGGGATATCGGCGTTGCGACCATGCATATCGGCGGCAAGCGGACGCTGATCATCCCGCCGAACCTCGGCTACGGCGCGCGCGGCGCCGGCGGGGTGATTCCGCCGAACGCCACGCTGATTTTTGATGTGGAGTTGCTTGGCGTTCGCTGATGTTGGCTTTGCGGGGCGCAAAGGAAGGCAGACTGTTCCTGCTTGCAAGAAAGAACCAAAGAACTTTTGTCGATTTAAGGTTGGCGGTTGTAGCCCCTCGCCCCTGATCGACAAAAGTTTTTTGCTGGTTTTTCTTCAGAAAACGACGGGTCTTTCTGTCTGAGAGTCTGTTTGAAAACTCGCTAGGGTGAGCAAGCTGGCGTGATTTTCCGAGCACCGAAGTGGCGCGACTGATGGGTCGTGAGCTCCGCTCGGTCGCTCGCCGAGCGAACGGAGCGCAGGAAAAGCGCGTCAGATGGCCACCATAGCGAGTTTTCAAACGGACTTTTAGCGATGCTCATCGCGACGCGGCGGAGCCCGATGCCGCGGCGGCCCGCGCCAATAGCGGTGATGGTTGCGCCAATACCATTCGACATGGGTGACCGAGGCGCCGGGATCGATCCCGTTATGCATCTGGGTCGCGGCACCAGCGAGCGGTGCGGCCTCGGCCGCCAATCCGGTGCAGACCAGCATGCCGACAGCGGCCGCTGAAAAGATGAGATGTCGCATCATGGGCGGTTCCTTGATCGTCTGTGCGTTAACGGTCCGGCGTTCTGACGGTTCCCCGGCCGTGTCTGCTTCACGGCAGCGCTGCCGTGAGATGCATGACGGCGTGGAGATGCGTGACGGCGGGGCTGGCGGCGTCGCACATCAGCCGGGCCACGATGTCGCGATGGCAGTGCGTGTGATCGCGCTCGAAGCACAGCAGACAGGCACGTTGTGTGGCGGCGATGCTCAACGCGTGGGCGAGATCGGCGTGAGCCTCCGGCGTGTCCAGCTGGGTCGCGTAGATCCGGTGCATGCCGGCGATATCGCCGCGCCGGGCGGCGTCGCGGCCGGGCTTCGGGGTGCCGAGACCCCGCAGGTGGGTGTAGCCGATGTCGACCTCGGCCAGGCTGGCGGCCAGCAGCCGCTTGGAAAAGCCTGGTTTTCTTGATTGCGGAATGGCGCGCACGTCCAGCAGATGCTGGGTGCCGGCGGCGGTCAGCGCGTCGAGCACATGGGCCAGGGTAGTGCCTTCATAGCCGATCGTGAGTAGCGCCGGCGTGAGGTGCACCGGCGGGGCGCCGGGCACCGAGGTCAGCGCACCTTTTCCACGCCGCCCGGTGGGCCGAGACCCCGGGCGCGCAGGCAGGCGTCGATCTTCTGCTGACGGATGGCCGCGACCGAGCTGCCGCCCTGTTGCGAGTTCAACGTCATGATGATCTGCTTTTGCTCGGCAGCCTTCACGTCAGGGTCCTGATCGGCCGCCGCGGCGCATTGGCCCTGCGGCGTGTCGGCCGCTTGCGGGGCCGGTCCGTGACCACAGCCGGCGAGAGCCAGCACGACAATCGGGGCGAGCCAGAAGAATCTCATGCGGCGGCGATCCAGTCCTCGATCAGCCGGCGGGCGATGCTGTCCATGCGCGGCAGGGTGAAACCATGGTCGGCCGGCGCGCGCAGCTGCGCGCGGCTGAACCAGCGGGCGTCCTCGATTTCCGAGGGGTCGATGGTGATCGCGCGGGTTTCGGCGCGGGCGTAGAAGCCGAGCATGATCGAGGCCGGGAACGGCCAGGGCTGGCTGGAATGATAGCGCACGTCCGACACCCGCACGCCGGCCTCCTCGAACACTTCCCGCGCGACCGCCTCCTCCAGGCTTTCGCCGGGCTCCACGAAGCCGGCGAGCGTCGAATACATCGTGCTGTTGGGAAACCTCGCGGAATGGCCAAGCAGCACCTGGTCGCCATCCTGCACCAGCATGATCACGGCGGGGTCGGTGCGCGGGAAATGATGCGTGTCGCAGGCGCCGCATACCATCACGTGGCCGGCGCTGTGCGGCACGCAGGCACCGCCGCACACGCCGCAGAAGCGATGCCGGCTGCGCCAATGGAGCAGGCCGCGCGCCTGCGCCAGAATGGGGGCCTCGGTGCCCGGCAGCGCGCCGGCGACGGCGCGCAGGTCGGTGAAGGCGCCGATGTCGGGCGGCAGCAAGGGCAGCGGATCCTCGGCGGCACTCAGATCGACGGCGAACACCGGCGTTTCGCGCAGCAACCCTAGGAACGCCCAGGGTGAGCCCCGGCCGTCCCCAGCGCGAAGCGCCATGGCGGCCTCGCCGGTCAGGAACACCGCTTCGGGCTGGCCTTCCTCAACGCCGCGCATCAAATTGCGCGAGCGCCAGAGCGGCGCCCACAACGTCTCGGGATCAGCCAAGGCGGCGCTGATCCAGGCCTCGTCCGTGCGCCGCTCGCCGGCGCGGTCGAGCGGACTGCCGGTGTAGATGTTGGGCCGACTGGCGACGATCAGGGTCACGATAAGGTCCTTGGCCTGGCGTGCTGGCTGCCAGGATTGGCCCACGAAGGTGCCACGGGCCAACCGAGGCAGCAAGCAAGCCGGGTCGCGCGCGGCGGGCTCGGCGCCTGACACGCCCCTTGCATCCACCCCCGCGCCGCGCTACGTGATCCGCATACATTATCTTCCGGGCTATCGGGGGGTGGCCTTAACCGGCCGCCTTTTTTGTTTTGGACTTCGTCTTGGACCAGGACCAACCCATCCATACCGGCCTCGAGGCCCGCATCGCCGACGCCATCGCGCCGACGCTGGGAGACCTCGGCTATGAGATCGTGCGCGTCGCCGTGCTCGGTCGCGAGCGGCCGACCGTGCAGATCATGGCCGACCGCACCGACGGGTCGATGATCAATGTCAGCGACTGCGAGGCGATCAGTCATGCGGTCGGGGCGGTGCTGGACGTCGCCGATCCGATCCCCGGCGAATGGACTCTGGAAGTCAGCTCCGCCGGCATCGACCGGCCGCTGACCCGCCGCCGCGACTGGAACCGGTTCGCCGGGCATGAAGCGCGCTGCGAGCTGACCGAGCCGGTGGACGGGCGCAAGCGCGTGTCCGGCATCGTGCTGGGCGCCGACGACACCCATGCCCGCATGCGGCTCGACGACGGCAGCGAGATCGTCATGCCATTCGCCGATATTCGTCGCGCCAAGCTGAAGCTGACCGATGCCCTGATCGCGGCGACATCAGCCGCGACCCCGACCAATTGAGAGGTTCAGACATGGACACCGCCATCGCCCGTCCCGAGCTGCTGCTGGTCGCCGATGCCGTCGCGCGCGAGAAGTCGATCGACCGCGAGGAAGTGCTGGAGGCGATGGAGCAGGCCATCCAGAAGGCCGGCCGCGCCAAATACGGCCATGAGAAGGATATCCGCGCCACCATCGACCGGCGCACCGGCGATGTCCGCCTGTCGCGCTGGACCGAGGCGGTCGAGGTGGTGGAGAACGAGGAAACCCAGATCCCCGTTCATATCGCGCGGAAATTCCAGCCCGAGATCAATGTCGGCGAGCACATCGTCGATCCGTTGCCGCCGATCGATTTCGGCCGCATCGCCGCCCAGACCGCCAAGCAGGTGATCGTGCAGCGGGTGCGCGAATATGAGCGCAAGAAGCAGTTCGACGAGTTCAAGGACCGTGTCGGCGAGATCGTCAACGGCGTGGTCAAGCGCACCGAGTACGGCAACCTGATGGTCGAGATCGGTCGCGCCGAGGCGCTGCTGCGGCGTGACGAACTGATCCCGCGCGAGAGTTTTCGCAACGGCGATCGGGTGCGCGCCTATATCTATGACGTTCGCGAGGAGCCGCGCGGGCCGCAGATCTTCCTCAGCCGCACCCACCCGGGCTTCCTGGCCAAGCTGTTCGCCCAGGAGGTGCCGGAAATCTATGACGGCATCATCGAGATCAAGGCGGTGGCCCGCGACCCCGGCAGCCGCGCCAAGATGGCGGTGATCAGCCGCGATGCCTCGATCGACCCGGTGGGCGCCTGTGTCGGCATGCGCGGCTCGCGCGTGCAGGCGGTGGTGCAGGAACTGCAGGGGGAGAAGATCGACATCATCCCCTGGTCGCCGCAGGCCGCCACCTTCGTGGTGAACGCGCTGGCGCCGGCCGAGGTCACCAAGGTGGTGATGGACGAGGAGGCCGGCCGCGTCGAGGTGGTGGTGCCGGACGACCAGCTGTCACTGGCGATCGGCCGGCGCGGGCAGAACGTGCGGCTGGGCAGCCAGCTGACACGCTGGGATATCGACATCCTCACCGAGGCGGAGGAGAGCGAGCGCCGGCAGGAGGAATTCCGCCGCCGCACGGGTCTGTTCGTCGAGGCTTTGGATGTGGACGACGTGATCGCCGGCTTGCTGGTGACCGAGGGCTTTAACACGATCGAGGAGCTTGCCTACGTGCCGCTGGACGAACTTGCCGAAATCGAAGGCTTCGACGAGAGCATCGCCGAGGAGCTGATCCGCCGCGCCGAGGGCCATCTGGTCAAGCGCGATGGGGAACTGAACGACCGCCGCCTGGAGCTGGGCGTGTCCGAGGAGATCGCCGCCATCGAGGCACTGTCGCCGACGATGCTGGTGACGCTGGGCGAGAAGGGCGTGAAGTCGCTCGACGATCTGGCCGATCTGGCGTCCGACGAGTTGGTCGAGATGCTGGGCGAGGCCAATATCGACGAGACCGCCGCGAACGAGATCATCATGGCGGCGCGCGCGCATTGGTTCGATGACGAACCGGCCGAGGCTGCAGCCCCGGACGCCGACATCCCACAAGCCGATATCAAGGAGGATTGATCACGCCGGATTGCGCGCTGGGCGCGGAGGAGACGGACGACGGGCCGAGCGGGAAGCACCCGCTGCGGCGCTGTGCCGTCACCCGCGTCTGCCTGCCCAAGGAGCGGATGATCCGCTTCGTGGTCGGGCCGGACCGGCGCATCGTCCCCGACCTGGCCGCAAGGCTGCCCGGCCGGGGAATATGGTTGAGTGCCGACCGGGATGTGATAGAAACCGCCTGCAAGCGGGGCGCCTTTGCCAAGGCGGCCCGTGGTCAGGTGACCGTGCCCCCTTCCCTCGCGCTCGACCTTGCGGTGGCGCTTGCCCGACGGATCGGCGACACGATGGGTTTGGCCCGGCGTGCCGGACAGACCGTGGCCGGGTTCGCCAAGGCGCGCGAATGGATGGATGCCGGCCGGGTCGGGCTGGTGGTGCAGGCGCATGACGGCAGCCCCGATGAGCGGGCCCGCTTCATCTCCGGCCGGGGACGTGACATTCCGGTCGTGGCACCATTGGATGCGGCCTCCCTCGGCGCCATCTTCGGTCGGGAGCACACCGTGCATGCGGTGGTGGCGGCAGGCAGGCTTGCCGAGACGCTGCGGATCGAGGCCGGCCGGTTGGCCGGGCTGACGGCACCAGCCGCGCCAAGCGCGGACGGTTCGACAAATGCCACGACGGATGCCAAGGCTGGCACACGTCGCGGCAGGACTGCACCCCCCGGCTTGGCCGGGCGGGTTGGCGATCCCCCGGCGGAGCCGGACGGATCTGATGCCAAAAGAAGCGGTTGAAGATGCAGGCGGATAGATGAGCGAAGGCAACGATCAGGACGCGGCCAAGGGCCGGCTCTCACTGCGACCCGCGGGTCGCATGGAGCTGGGCCGTACCGTGGATGCCGGATCCGTACGACAGAGTTTCAGCCATGGCCGCTCCAAGGTGGTGCAGGTCGAGGTGCGCAAGAAGCGCGCGCCCACCCCGGTACCGGCGCCGCCGCCGCCCACCACGACCGTGCCCGGCGCCCCCCAGGCGCGTCAGCCCGGCCAGGCAGCGCCCGCCGCCCGGCCACCAGCCGGTGCCGGCCGCGCGCTGACCGCGACCGAGCTCGCGGTGCGCCAGCGCGTGCTGCAGGAACAGCAGCGCGACCAGGCCAAGCGCGATGCCGAGCGCCGCGAGCAGGAGAAGATCTCGATCCTCTCCGCTGCCGAGGAAGCCCGCCGGCGTGAGGACGATGCCCGCAAGGCCGCCGAGGAAGAGGCGCGCCGCAAGATCGAGGAGGCCGCCGAGGCCAAGGCCGCGGTCGAGGCGCAGCGCGCCGATGATGCCGCCGCCGCCGTCGCCAATGCCGCACGCACCACCGCACCGGTGGCGCGTGGCGCCGACGATGTGCGCCGCGCCCCCCGCCCGGCCACCGGCGCCCCCGCCGCCACACCCGGCGAGACCCTGCGCCTGCGCCCGGCCCGCGCCGAGGAAGAGGACGAGGCGCGGCCGATCCGTCGCGGTCCGACCGGCGCCGTGCTGCCGCCGCGCAAGGCCGCCACCCCAGCGCCTAAGAAGGGCGTGGATGACCGTCGCCGCGGCCGCATCGACGTGCAGGCGGCGATCGAGGGCGAGGATGACCGCGTCCGCAGCCTCGCCTCGGTGCGTCGCCAGCGCGAGCGCGAGCGCCGCCAGCAGGAGCTGGAGCGGCTGCGCTCCGACCAGGTCAAGGTGGTGCGCGACGTGGTGCTGCCCGACAACATCACGGTGCAGGAACTCGCCAACCGCATGGCGGCACGGGGTCCCGAGGTGATCAAGGCGCTCATGAAAATGGGCGTGCTGGCCACCATCACGCAAAGCCTGGACGCCGACACCGCCGAACTGATCGTGCAGGAGTTTGGCCACCGGGTGAAGCGCGTCTCCGAGGACGATGTCGAGATCGGTCTGGACGGCGCGTTCGACGAGGACGACGTGCTGTTCCCGCGCGCGCCGGTGGTGACCGTGATGGGCCATGTCGATCACGGCAAGACCAGCCTGCTCGACGCGCTGCGCTCGACCGACGTCGCGGCCGGCGAGGCCGGCGGCATCACCCAGCATATCGGCGCCTATCAGGTAACGCTCAGCAGCGGCGAGCGGATGACCTTCATCGACACGCCGGGCCATGAGGCGTTCACCGCGATGCGCTCACGCGGCGCCAGCGTGACCGACATCGTGGTGCTGGTGGTGGCCGCCGATGACGGCGTGATGCCGCAGACCATCGAGGCGATCCGTCACGCCAAGGCCGCCAACGCACCGATCATCGTCGCCATCAACAAGATGGATCGCCCCGACGCCAATCCCAACCGGGTGCGCCAGGAGCTGCTCAGCCACGACATCGTGGTCGAAGAGCTGGGCGGCGACACCCAGGATGTCGAGGTGTCCGCCACCAAGCGTACCGGGCTCGACAAGCTGCAGGAGGCCATCCTTCTGCAGGCGGAGATCCTCGATCTGCGCGCCAATCCGGATCGCGCTGCCGAGGGCTCGGTGATCGAAAGCAGGCTGGATCGCGGCCGTGGCCCGGTCGCCACCATCCTGGTGCAGAACGGCACGCTGCGGCAGGGCGACATCGTCGTCGCTGGTGCCGAGTTCGGCCGCGTGCGCGCCATGCTGGACGACAAGAGCCGTCCGCTGAAGGAAGCCGGCCCCTCGACGCCGGTGGAAATTCTCGGCCTGGCCGGCGTGCCGACTGCGGGCGAGCCGTTCGTGGTGGTCGAGAATGAAGGTCGCGCGCGGGAGATCAGCGAGTTCCGTCAGCGCAAGCTGCGCGATAAGCATGCCGGCGTGATGACCGCGGCACGCGGCACGCTGGACGAGATGCTGGCGCGCATCCAGGCCGGCGTGCAGAAGGAAGTGGCCGTCGTCATCAAGGCCGACATGCAGGGCAGCTGCGAGGCCATCCAGGCCACTGTGCTCAAGCTCGCGCATGACGAGGTGAAGATTCGCATCCTGGTCGCCGCCGTCGGGCAGATCACCGAAAGCGACATCCAGCTGGCCAAGGCCTCGGCCGGCGTGATCGTGGCGTTCAACGTGCGCGCCACCAGCCAGGCGCGCGAGCTCGCCCAGCGCGAGGGTGTGGATATCCGCTATTATTCGATCATCTACGACGTCGCCGACGACATCGAGAAGCTGGTCAAGGGCAAGGTCGCACCGAAGGCGCGCGAGCGGTTCCTGGGCTATGCGGAGATCCGGAAAGTGTTCCAGATCACCAAATCGGGCAAAGTCGCCGGCTGCATGGTCACCGAAGGGCTGGTCAAGCGCGGTGCCGGCGTGCGGCTGCTGCGCGAGGGCGTGGTGATCCATAACGGCGAGCTGACCCAGCTGAAGCGCTTCAAGGACGATGTGCGCGAAGTGGCGCGTGGCTATGAATGCGGCCTGTCCTTCGCCAACTTCGAGGATCTGCGCGAGGGCGACATCGTCGAGTGCTTCGACATCGAGATGGTGCCAGGGTGACGTCTGCTCGCGGCCCGAGTTCCAAGGCGCCGACGCAGCGCCAGTTGCGGGTGGCCGAGGAAATCCGCCACGTGCTGGCCGGCGTGTTCGCGCGCGGCGAGGTGCGCGATCACGAGCTGGTCGACGTGCTGATCACGGTGACGGAAGTGCGCATCGGGCCGGACCTGAAACGCGCGACGGCGTTCGTCACCCGTCTCGGGCGGTCGGACATCGCGGACAAATTGCCGGCGCTGCGTCGGGCGGCGCCGTTCCTGCGCGGGCAGGTGGCGAAGGCGCTGCGGCTGCGGGTGGCGCCCGATCTGTCGTTCCAGGCGGATACCAGCATCGATTATGCGATGCATGTCGACAAGTTGTTACGTGCGCCAGATGTGGCGCGAGATCTCGGCGCTTGAGATCGAGGTAAGGGTGGGAGCGCTGCGAAAACGTCATCATTTTCGGCCTTTGGTCTAATACCAAGCGGCCTTGGAATTGACCGATTGGTAGCAAGTAAGCCGGGCGCTGCGCGGACCCGTCAGCTCAGGTGCGCGCCTTCGCGCGACGGGCCAAGCCCCTGGACCTTGGATGTGAAAGGCCTTTGACGAAGGGGGCCGACACGGAGGTTGCGACGTTCGAAGTAGGCCCCCTCCGTTACAGGCCCTTAAGTCTGGGGGTTCAAACGGGCTCCGCCCGTTTGCGGGTCTGGGCAGCGCTCAGCCTTACGTGTCTCCAATGGGTCAATCTCAACACAGTTTGGTATAAGACAACAAAATGCGGCAACGGCGGGCGCGTGGGCGCCCATTGGACGGATGGCTTATCGTCGATAAGCCACAGGGACTCACCAGCACCGATGTGGTCAATCGCGTCAGGCGGTGGTTCGACGCGCAAAAGGCCGGACACGGCGGAACGCTTGATCCGCTGGCCACCGGCCTGCTGCCGATCGCCTTCGGGGCGGCCACCAAAACCGTGCCGTATGTGATGGACGGCACCAAGATCTATCGTTTCACCCTGCGCTTCGGCGACGCCCGCGATACCGACGACGCCGATGGGCAGACCATCGCCACATCGGACGCGCGGCCGAGCGACGAGGACATCAGGCGCGCGCTGCCGGCCTTCGTCGGTGACATCATGCAGGTACCGCCGGACTATTCCGCCCTCAAGGTCGCCGGCGAACGCGCCTACGACCTGGCGCGTGCCGGCACCCCGGCGATCCTGCCGCCGCGTCCCGCGCATATCGACCGGTTCGAGCTGATCGAGCGCACCGACGTCGACACCGCGGTGTTCGAGGTGATGTCTGGCAAGGGGGTGTATATGCGCAGCCTGGCGCGGGACATCGCGCGGGCCTGCGGCACGGTGGGCCATGTGGTGGCCCTGCGCCGCCTGCGGGTCGGCCCGTTTACCGAGGCGCAGGCGATTCCACTGGACAAATTGCAGCGGGCGGAGGATACCCCGCCCGCCTCACCGGACTTCCTGCTTCCGGTCGCGACCGCGCTGGCCGACATCCCGGCGCTGGCCCTGACCGAAGCGGAAGCCTTCGGCCTGTCTCACGGCCAGGCGATCAGCCTGGTTGATCTGATGGGCCGCATTCCACGGGCGGCCGACCCCGCAGGGGGTCTGGCCCGCGCCATGGCGGGGAGCCGCGTGATTGGGCTGTGCCGTCTCGAGGACGGCATGCTGAAGCCCGAACGGTTGCTGTGACGCCCCGGTTGGTCCGGGCGGCACGGATCGGCACGCGTTCCGTCACCCTCATCAGGAGTATGTGCGATGTCGATTACAGCTGAGCGCCGCACGGCGCTCATTGGCGATTACGCGACCCAGGCCGCCGACACCGGCAGCCCCGAGGTCCAGGTGGCCCTGCTCTCCGAGCGGATCAGCAACCTCACCGAGCATCTCAAAACCCACGCCAAGGATTTTCACAGCCGCCGTGGGCTGCTGATGCTGGTCGGCCGCCGCCGTCGCCTGCTCGACTATCTGAAGAAGAAGGATCAGCGCCGCTACGAGACGCTGATCGGACGCCTGAGCCTGCGTCGCTGAGGCGCGGACTGTCATAATCAGCCGGGGCATTGGGCCCCCGCCGCTCTGCGGCGGACTTCACGTTACGAGCTGGGGCATTGGGCCCCCGCCGCTTTGCGGCGGACTTCACTTTACGAGCCGGGGCATTGGGCCCCGGCGACCGCCGCGCCGCGGTGGATCACTTGTCGATCCGGCACCGCCACGGGAGCCGTGACGGCGTCTCCGGCCACATGGGCGAGATCGTGCAGCCGCATGATCGCTCGGTTTCCGCAAGCGCGCGGGCCGACCTCCATGCCGCCCGAGACGCCGTCTCCCGCCTTTGCCAGACCGCCGTGTCCGCCGTGCCGGCATCCAGAAGGATGACGACATGTTCAATTACTTCCGCAAGGAAATCGACTGGGGCGGCCGCAAGCTGGTCCTCGAGACCGGCAAGATCGCCCGCCAGGCCGATGGCGCCGTGCTGGTCAGCTACGGCGACACCATCGTGCTGTGCACCGCCGTTGGCGTGCGCACCGCCAAGCCGGGTCAGGATTTCTTCCCGCTGACCGTGAACTACCAGGAAAAGACCTTCGCCGCCGGCAAGATCCCCGGTGGCTTCTTCAAGCGTGAGGGGCGCCCGACCGAGAAGGAAGTGCTCACCAGCCGCCTGATCGACCGCCCGATCCGTCCGCTGTTCCCGCACGGCTTCCGCAACGAGGTCCAGGTGGTCGCCACCGTGCTCAGCCACGACCTCGAGAACGACCCCGATGTGGTCGCCATGGTCGGCTGCTCGGCGGCCCTGACCCTGTCCGGCATCCCGTTCTTCGGCCCGGTCGCCGCCGCCCGCGTCGGCTACATCGACGGCAGCTACGTGCTCAACCCGACCGCCGACCAGCTCGACAGCAGCAAGCTCGACCTGGTGATGGCCGGCACCACCGAGGGCGTGCTGATGGTGGAATCCGAGGCGCAGGAACTACCCGAGGACATCATGCTCGGCGCCGTCACCTTCGGCCACACGGGCTTCCAGCCGGTGATCGCCATGATCATCGAACTGGCCGAGCTCGCCGCCAAGGAGCCGTGGGCGCTGACCGAACAATCGGACGCCGAGAAGGCGCTGGCCGCCCGCGTCGACGCGCTGACCCGTGCCAAGCTCGCCGAGGCCTACAAGCAGCCGCTCAAGCAGGTCCGTCAGGAGCTGGTGGCGGCCGCCAAGAAGGAGGCCTCCGCCGCGCTGACCGCCGAGGGCCTGGAGGCCGACAAGGCCAAGGGGCTGTTCAAGGAGCTCGAGGCCGACATCGTCCGCAACGCCATCCTCGACACCGGCCTGCGCATCGATGGCCGCGACACCAAGACCGTGCGCCCGATCGTGGCCGAGGTCGGCATTCTGCCACGCGCCCATGGCAGCGCTTTGTTCACCCGTGGCGAGACCCAGGCGCTGTGCGTGGCGACGCTGGGCACCGGCCAGGACGAGCAGATCATCGACGCGCTCGAGGGCGAGTACCGCGAGCACTTCATGCTGCACTACAATTTCCCTCCCTACTCGGTCGGTGAGGCCGGCCGTATGGGCAGCCCCGGCCGCCGCGAGATCGGCCATGGCAAGCTCGCCTGGCGCGCCATCCATCCGCTGCTGCCCGCCAAGGACAAGTTCCCGTACACCCTGCGCGTGGTCAGCGAGATCACCGAGAGCAACGGCAGCTCGTCGATGGCCACCGTCTGCGGCACCTCGCTCGCGTTGATGGACGCCGGCGTGCCGCTGACCCGCCCGGTCGCCGGCATCGCCATGGGCCTGATCAAGGAGGATCGCGGCTTCGCCGTGCTGTCCGACATCCTCGGCGACGAGGATTTCCTCGGCGATATGGATTTCAAGGTGGCCGGCACGGATGTCGGTGTCACCAGCCTGCAGATGGACATCAAGATCACCTCGATCACGCCGGAGATCATGCAGGTCGCCCTCGGCCAGGCGCGCGAGGGCCGGCTGCATATCCTCGGCGAGATGGCCAAGGCCATCCACGGCGCCCGTACCGATGTGGCCGCGACCGCGCCACGGATCACGGTGATCAACGTCCCCAAAGAGAAGATCCGGGAAGTGATCGGCACCGGCGGCAAGGTGATCCGCGAGATCGTCGAGCTGACCGGCTGCAAGATCGACATCGACGATGACGGCACGATCAAGATCGCCTCGAACGAGGCGGAGAAGACGCAGGCCGCCATCGACCGCATCCGCGGCATCGTGGCCGAGCCCGAGATCGGCGTGATCTACAACGGCAAGGTGGTGAAGACCGCCGATTTCGGCGCCTTCGTGAACTTCCTCGGCGCCCGCGACGGCCTCGTGCACATCAGCGAGCTGCAGCAGGGCCGGGTCAACAAAACGAGCGACGTTGTCAACGTCGGTGATGCCGTGAAGGTGAAGGTGCTGGGCTTCGACGACCGCGGCAAGGTCAAGCTGTCGATGCGGGTTGTCGACCAAGCCACTGGTGCCGATATCACCGAGCAGGTCGGCGCCAAGGCCGGCGGCGGGCGTGACGGCGGCCGCGAGGGTGGTCGCGATCGCCAGCCGCGCGAGCCGGAAGCCGCCGCGGAGTAACCGAAGATCAGGCGTTCCCTTGCATCACCATAGGCAGGGGAACGCCGCATCTGTTACACTCGGAAATGTGTAGTGATCTAAAAGCCGGTCGGTCTGATCGGTGTGTTTGGGAAAATGTGAGGCGGTAAGGCCATGAAGGCGATCAATGCGATCCGTATGGGTGGCGTGGACGTTCTGCCTTTGATCGAGGGCGGCAAGGGCGTTGCCATCTCGAACGGCCTCACCGCGGGCCACTGGGCCGCCGGCGGCGGCGCCGGCACGCTCAGCGCCGTCAACGCCGACAGCTACGACGCCAATGGCAAGCCGATCCCGCAGCTGTATCACGGCCGCACCCGTCGCGATCGCCATGAGGAGCTGGTCGATTACGCCATCCGCGGCGGCATCGCCCAGGCGCAGCGCGCCCGCGACATCGCCGGCGACCGCGGCCGCATCCACGCCAACGTGCTGTGGGAGATGGGCGGCGCCGAGCGCGTGCTGACCGGGGTACTGGAAGGCGCGCGTGGCCTGGTGCACGGCATCACCTGTGGCGCCGGCATGCCCTATCGGCTGGCCGAGATCGCCGCCCGGTTCAACGTGCATTACTACCCCATTGTCTCCTCCGGCCGCGCCTTCGGCGCGTTGTGGAAGCGCGCCTATCACAAGGCCGCCGCCCTGCTCGGCGGGGTGGTGTATGAGGATCCGTGGCTCGCCGGCGGCCATAACGGCCTGTCCAACAGCGAGGACCCCAACAAGCCCGAGGACCCCTATCCGCGCGTGCTCGCCCTGCGCAAGCTGATGCGCGAGTTCGGCCTCGGCGAAACCCCGATCATCATGGCTGGCGGCGTATGGTGGCTGGAGGAATGGGAGCACTGGATCGACAACCCCGAGCTCGGCCCGATCGCCTTCCAGTTCGGCACCCGCCCGCTGCTGACCAAGGAAAGCCCGATCGGCGAGGCCTGGAAACAGCGCCTGGTGCAGCTGAAGGAGGGGGACGTGTTCCTCAATCGCTTCAGCCCGACCGGCTTCTACTCCTCGGCCGTCAACAACGACTTCATCCAGGAACTGCGCGCGCGCAGCGACCGCCAGGCCGCCTTCACCACCGAGGCGATCGGCGACCACCAGGCGGAATATGGCGTGGGTCCCCGCCGCCGGGTGGTCTACCTCACCCCCACCGACCTCGCCCGGGTCCAGCAGTGGGAGGCCGAAGGCTTCACCGAGGCGCTGCGCACGCCGGATTCCACGCTGATCTTCGTGACCCCGGCGATGGCCGAGCAGATCCACACCGACCAGGTGAACTGCATGGGCTGCCTGACCCAGTGCCGCTTCTCCAACTGGTCGCAGCACGAGCCCGACTTCACCAACGGCAAGAAAGCCGACCCGCGCAGCTTCTGCATCCAGAAGACGTTGCAGGACATCGCCCATGGCGCGGACGATGAGCATGCCGTGGAGAACAACCTGATGTTCTCCGGCCACAACGCCTACCGCTTCGCGTCCGACCCGTTCTACGGCAATGGCTTCATCCCGACGGTGCGCCAGCTCGTCGAACGCATTCTGACAGGACGCTGATCCAACCCATGCGTGGCCTGTTCATCGACGCCGGCAGCGAGCTGGCGGCCGTGTTTCGCAATGTCAGCCGTCCCGGCGACCCCGACATCACCGTCGAGATCCGTGACCACGTCGATCCCGCCGCGTTGCCGGCGCTGCTGGCCGGTTATGATTTCGTGCTGGACGATCACAGCCAGATGCCGACAGCCGCCCTGGCGCAGTGCCCGCAGCTGAAGCACGTGATCTTCCTCGGCACCGGCGCGCGCAGCTACATGAACCCCGAGGAGCTGGCCGAACTCGGGATCACCGTGCACATCATCAAGGGCTATGGCGACACCGCCGTCGCCGAACACGCGATCGCGCTGATGTGGGCCGCGGCCCGCGAGCTCGCCAGCATGGACCGCGCGATCCGCGACGGCACCTGGCCGCGCACCGCGGGGATGCAACTGACCGGCAAGACCATCGGATTGCTGGGCTTCGGCGGCATCGCCGCCGAGGTCGCCCGCATCGCCGCAGGCTCCGGCATGCGCGTGCTGGCGTGGAACCGCACCCCCAGGACGGCCCCGGGCGTGACGTTCGTCGAGCTCGACACCCTGCTCGCCGAAAGCCACGTGCTGAGCGTGCATCTGCTGCTGACTGACGAAACGCGCGGCTTCCTCGGCGCCGAGCGACTGGCCAAAATGCGGCCCGGCGCGCTGCTGGTGAACACGGCACGTGGTGCCGTGATCGACGAGGCCGCCTTGATCGCGGCCCTCGCCAGCGGCCCGATCGCGCACGCGGCGCTGGATGTGTTCACCGTGGAGCCCCTGCCGGCTGGGCACGCGCTCGCTGGCCTGCCGAATGTGACCCTATCGGCGCATAGCGCGTTCCGCACACCGGAGGCGAGCGATACGCTGATCCGACGGGCGATCGATATCGCGTGTGGCGTGGTGGCGACGTAAGCAAGTAAGGCTAGGCTCTGCCCACACCCGCAAAGGGGCACACGCCCCTTTTAACCCCAAAGTTAAGGGTCTTCACACCTAAGAGTCTGTTTGAAAACTCGCTAAGGTGAGCAAGCTGGCGTGATTTTCCGAGCACCGAAGTGGCGCGACCGATGGGTCGTGAGCTCCGTTCGGTCGCTCGCCGAGCGAACGGAGCGCAGGAAAAGCGCGTCAGATGGCCACCATAAGTGAGTTTTCAAACGGACTCTAAGGTCCAGGGGCTTGGCCCGTCGCGCGAAGGCGCGCTCCGGACCTGGCGGGTCCGGGCAGAGCCCGGCTTGTTTGCTTTCGATACGTCAACCCAAAGGCCGGTTGTTATCACAGGTGCAGCCCAGGCGCCTCGTGCCCAGTGCGCGCGACATACTCGGTATACCCACCGCCATACTGATGAATTCCCTCCGGCGTCAGCTCCAGCACCCGGTTGGACAGCGCCGCCAGGAAATGCCGGTCGTGCGAGACGAACAGCATCGTGCCCTCATACTGCGCCAGCGCCGTGATCAGCATCTCCTTCGTCGCGATGTCGAGATGGTTGGTGGGTTCGTCCAGCACCAGAAAATTCGGCGGGTCGAACAGCATCAGCGCCATCACCAGGCGCGCCTTCTCACCGCCCGATAGCACCCGGCAGCGTTTATCGACTTCGTCGCCAGAGAAGCCGAATCCGCCGGCCAACGCCCGCAACGCGCCCTGGCCGACACGGGGATGCGCGTCCTCCAGCGTTTCGAACACGGTGCGCTCGCCGTCCAGCAGATCCATGGCGTGCTGGGCGAAATAGCCGAGCTTGACGCTGCCGCCGAGGGTCACGCTGCCGGCGTCCGGCGTCGTCGCGCCGGTGACCAGCTTGAGCAGCGTGGATTTGCCGGCACCGTTCACGCCCAGCACGCAGCAGCGTTCGCGACGGCGCACCAGCAGATCGAGCCCGTCATAGATCACCCGGCTGCCATAGCGCTTATGCACGCCGCGCAAATTGGCCACGTCCTCGCCCGAGCGGGGCGGCGGCGCGAACTCGAAGGCCAGCGACTGGCGCCGTTTGGGCGGCTCGACGCGGTCGATCTTGTCCAGCTTCTTCACCCGACTTTGCACTTGGGCGGCGTGCGAGGCGCGGGCCTTGAAGCGTTCGATGAAGGCGATTTCCTTGGCCAGCATGGCCTGCTGCCGTGCGAACTGCGCCTGCTGGTGTTGTTCGTTCAGCGCACGCTGTTGCTCGTAGAATTCATAATCGCCGGAAAACGAGGTGAGGCTGCCGCCGTCGATCTCGATGACCTTGTTGATCACGCGGTTCATGAATTCGCGATCGTGCGAGGTCATCAGCAGCGCGCCGTCATAGCCGGCGAGGAACTGTTCCAGCCAGATCAGGCTTTCCAGATCCAGATGGTTGCTCGGCTCGTCCAGCAGCATCACATCGGGCCGCATCAGCAGGATGCGACCGAGGGCGACGCGCATCTTCCAGCCGCCCGATAGTTTGGCGACATCGCCGTCCATCATCTCCTGGCTGAAACCGAGCCCGTCCAGCACCTCGCGCGCCCGGGCATCCAGCGCGTAACCGTCCAGCTCCTCGAAGCGGGCCTGTACGGTGCCGAAGCGCTCCAGGATAGCATCGAGCGCGTCGGCCTGGGCCGGGTCCGCCATGGCGGCCTCCAGCGATGCGAGCTCGGCGGCGACCTCGCTGACCGCGCCGGCGCCCTCCATCACCTCGGCGACGGCACTGCGGCCCGCCATCTCGCCCACGTCCTGGCTGAAGAAGCCAATACTGACGCCCCGATCCACCAGGATGTGCCCCTCATCAGGCTCCTCCTGACCGGTGATCATGCGGAACAAGGTGGTCTTGCCCGCGCCATTGGGCCCCACCAAACCGACTTTCTCGCCCTTCTGCAGCGCGCCCGAAGCCTCGATAAAGACCAGCCGCTGCCCGTTCTGCTTGGTGATGTTATCCAGCCGAATCATGGATCCTCTTAACCGTCAGAAGTTTTTTGGTTCTTTTTTCAAAAAAGAACACCTTCCTTCCCTATGCCAAGCCGCAGCCAAAGAAGTCGAGGTAATGCTGGAGCTGGGCAAGCAGCATGGGGCGCCCCTCATGCGTCGCCAGACCGATGGACGCCGCGACATCGAGCAGGCGGGTGCGTGGCGGTTTCATGATCACGTCGCAGATCACGCTACCCACCAAACCCGTGGGATCGAACGGCAGCGGATCGCTGGCCGCCATGCCGAGCGGCGTGGCGTTGATCGCATAATCCACCGGGCCGCTGGGCGCGCCGACGGTGATGGCGACAGCGGGATAGGCCTCGGCCAGCCGGCCCGCGAGCTGTTCGGCGCGGGCCGGCTGGGTCTCGGTCAGAAACAAATGTCCGACGCCGCGTTCGCACAAAGCGGCGGCGACCGCCGCACCGGCGCCGCCGACACCGACCAGCCAGGCCGAGGCGCCGGCAACCGCGTGCCCTGCGGCGGCCAGGCCGTCGACGAAGCCGATGCCATCGACCATGTCGCCGGTCAGCGTGCCGTCCGGCTCGCGCCGCACCAGATTGATGCTGCCGGCCAGGCGGGCGCGTGGCGTCGGGTGATCGATCAAGGCCAGGGCGGCGGCCTTGTGCGGCACGGTGACGGTCAGGCCGCCGAAATTCTCGACCGTCCGCAGCATGGCGAGGGCCGCTGGCAGCATCGCCGGGCGCACATGCATCGGCACCCAGGTGGCATTGATGCCGCGGGCCGCGAACAAAGGCGGCATCAGCAGCGGCGTCTGGATTTGCGCCACCGGGTCGCCGATGGTCGCGAACAGGCGGGTGGACCCGTCGATCACAGGGTGAGGATCTGGGTCGCGATGGAGCCGGTGGCCCGGTACTCGGCTTGGGCGGCCATGCGCACGGCGGCGTTGGGGGCGCCGAACGCCTGGTAGCCCTGACGCTCGACGATCTCGAAGAAGAAGCGCTGGGCGAAGGCGGCGGTGTAGGCGTGCAGAAATTCGCCGTGCTCGTCGCGATCATAGAGCAGGTTCAGCCGGCGCAGCTCGGCGAGCTTCCCGTCATCGAGATCGAACCGGGCCGCGAGGTCGTCGTAATAGTTCGCGGGGATCGGCAGCAATTCGCCGCCGCGCACCAGGATGGCGGCGACACAGCGCCTGATGTCGTCGGTGGCGAACGCGATATGGTGCACCCCCGCACCGCTGAACGCGGACACAAACCGGCCGGTCGCCGTCTCCCGGCTTTCGGAGATGTTGAGCGGCAGGCGGATGCTGCGGTCAGCGCTCACCATGGCACGGCTGCGGATCAGTCCATAGGGATCGGGCAGCTCGAACAGGGCCTCCGGGCGCAGGCCGAACACCGCGCGGTAGAACAGCACGAACGCATCCATCTGGCCGTGCGGCAGCGCCTGGGCCACGTGGTCGACCTGGAAAATGCCGGCCTCCTTTGTCGCGCGGTCAGCGAGCACGAAATCGTCCTGATAGATCGGTCCCTGGTCGGTTTGCGTCTCGACCAGATAGACCAGCGTGCCGTCGGGCGCGCGCACCGCGGGGATGTGGCGTTCGCCGGCGCCCACGGGGTCCTGCCATTCCGGGCAGAGCAGGGCCGCGGCGCGGGCGATCGCGGCATCCGCCTGCTCCACCTTCAGCGCGAGCGCGCACACCGAGGGCCCGTGCAATTGAAAATGCTCCGAGGCGGCACTGTCCTGCTCGGCATTGAGTACGAGGTTGACGTCGCCCTGCCGATACAGATCGACGTCCTTGGAACGATGATGGCCGGCGTGGCGGAAGCCCAGCATCTCCAGCATGGCGGCGAGCTGCCGCCGGCTGGCGTCATCGACGGCGAACTCGAGGAATTCCACGCCGTGAAAGCGGGGCGGCGGCGGCAGCGCCACGGCGGCGACCCCAGGCCGCGCCTCGGCCTCGGTCAGGATCAGCGAGCGCAACCCGTCGCGCGCCGTGAACCGGGCGGAGGCGGAGCGGAACTCATCGTTGAAAATCTCCAGCGAGAGCGGCCCTGCGTAGCCTGAGGCGAGGGCATAGCGGGTGAAGCCGGCAACATCGAGCTGGCCCTGGCCGGGCAGATTGCGGTGATGCCGGCTGAGCTGCAGCACGTCCATCGCCAGGCGCGGCGCGTCGGCGAGCTGGATGAAGAACAGCTTGTCCGCCGGCACTAGGGCGAGGTCGGTGGGATCGTCATCCACCGCCAGCGTGTGGAAACTATCGACGATCAGCCCGAGCGCCGGATGATCGCCTCGCCGCACGATCTCCCACGCCTGCCGCCATCGATTGACGTGGCGGCCCCAGGCCAGTGCCTCGTAGCCCACCCGCAGCCCACGGCGCCCGGCGCGCTCGGCCATCTCGGCGAGGTCGGCGGCGGCGCGGGCGGGGTCGTCGATGCAGGCGGGCTGGACGTTGCTGCACACCAGCAGCAGGTCGGTGCCGAGCGCCTGCATGACGTCGAATTTTCGCTCGGCGCGGTCGAGGTTGCGGGCGCGCTGGGCGTCCGGCATCGCCTCGAAGTCGCGAAACGGCTGGAAGCAGCAGATGCCCAGGCCGAGGCCCTCGGCGATCAGCCGGATGTCACCGGGCGTGCCGCTGAAGGTCAACAGGTCGTTCTCGAAGATCTCGACGTCGTCGAAGCCGACGGACGCGGCCGCTTCCAGCTTCTCAGGCAGGCTGCCGCTGAGCGAGACAGTGGCGATCGAGCGGCGATGGCGGCCGGCTGCAGGGCCCTGGGCTATCGCCATCGGCATCGGCACCATGTCATGCATCCGCGCTGCGTCATGCACCGAGGCATAGCGCCGTGCGCCGGCGAGCGCCAGCCGTGCCGGCGCTGCCGCGGGCCCGCCTGCGGCACCTGACATGCCGGCAACCACGCCATCTTGCACGCGGGCTCAGGGCCGTGTAGCGGCGGGCCAATGAGGAGCATTTTGGTCGACCGGCTGGTCGCGCTGCGCGGCTGGCGGGCTGGATTGGCGGCGTGTGTCTTGGGGGCGTTGTCCGCCGCCGCGTTGCCGCCGGTGACGGCGATCCCCGTGCTGTTGCTGACGATTCCCGGCCTGCTGATCCTGCTGGGGTCGCGCGCGGGGTGGCGGGGTGCGGCCTGGATGGGATTCTGGTTCGGCTTCGGGCTGCATCTGGTCGGGCTCTATTGGATCACCGAGGCCATTCTGTTCGAGGCGGCCCAGTTCTGGTGGCTGGTGCCGCTGGCGGTGCCGGGCCTGTCCGTCGTGCTGGCTTTGTTCATCGCCGTGCCGTGCGCGTTGGCGTGGCTGGCGCGGCCGGGCTGGCCGCGGGTGCTGGTGTTGGCGGGCGGCTGGACCCTGGCCGATCTGCTGCGGCAGTTCACCGCCACCGGCTTTCCGTGGAACCCGCTGGGCAGCGTGTGGGAGTTGCCCGGCCGCATCGGCGACGTGTTCATCCAGCCGGCCGCCTGGGTCGGGGTGCACGGGCTGACCCTGTTGACGCTGCTCCTGGTGGCGACGCCCGCGCTGGGTCGGCGCGCGATGGTGGGTGGGCTCGCGGGGCTCGTGCTCTGGGCGGGCTTCGGTGTGTCGCGGCTGGGGCAGCCGACGTCGCCCGCCCCGGACCTGACCGCTGTGCTGGTGCAGGGTGACATTCCGCAGGGCGAGCATATCGACGCGGAATTTGCGCGTCGGGATTTCCAGCATCATCTGGAGCTGACCGCCCAGGGTGTGGCGCGGCTGGGCACCGCGCCCCGCGTGGCGATCTGGCCGGAAACCGCCAGCCTGTATCTGCTGGCGACCGACAGCAATGCGCGGTCCGCCATCGTGGACGCGGCTGGCGGCCCCGGGCTGATCGGCACGTTCCGCTTCGATGCCCAGGGCCGTCCGCGCAACAGCCTGATGGCGATCACCAGCGGCGGACCGCCGGTCGCGGTGTACGACAAATGGCATCTGGTGCCGTTTGGCGAATACGCGCCGACCTGGATCCCGATTTCCATTCCAACGCTGCCCAACGGCGGCATGGCGGCCGGCACCGGGCCGAAGACGTTTCACGTGCCCGGCCTGCCGCCGGTCGGCGTGCTGATCTGCTACGAGGCGATTTTCCCAGCGCAAATCGTCGACGAGGCGGATCGGCCGGACTGGCTGGTGAATGTCACCAACGATGCGTGGTTCGGCAATTCCACCGGGCCGCGTCAGCATCTGGCGGCGGTGCGCATGCGCGCAGTCGAGGAGGGGCTGCCGGTGATGCGCGCGGCCAACACCGGCATCACCGCGGGGTTCGACGCGTTCGGCCACGAAATCGCGCGCATCGGAATGAACCGGTCCGGGGTGATCGACGTTTCACTACCGGGGCGGTTGCCCGCGACGCCGTTTGCGCGCGACGGATTATGGATTCCGACGTGGCTAGGCCTGCTCTCGGTTGCATTGGGCGCCATGATACCACGCCTGACGCGTAATTCTGTCACGCCTCCTGGAATGACACGCTGATTTCGAGACAGAGGCAGGGTTTTGTTAAAGGTTCTTGACGCTTTCAGGTTGTGCCGTTAACTATCGTATCTACTGTGAAACGGCCGGCTTTTAGATCGAATTCGCACTGTTTTTGTGCCGTTTCCAGTGTTGCAGGAGTCGGGAATGATGCCGGAAGACAGCGGCGACGTGACGAGGCCGCGTCCGGGAGATGGGTCTGGCGTCGAGCTGTTGTCCGGTAAGGGTGCCGGTGGTGACAAGGAGTCCAAGCCTAGCCCGATCGACGTACATGTCGGCTCGCGTATCCGCTTGCGCCGGACGCTGATGGGAATGTCGCAGGAGCGTCTGGGCGAGGCGCTGGGTCTGACGTTTCAGCAGGTGCAGAAATACGAGCGGGGCGTGAACCGGGTCGGCGCCTCGCGGCTGTTCGATCTGTCGCGCGTGCTGGACGTGCCGATCAGCTTCTTCTTCGACGACATGCCCGCACCGCTGGCGCAAAGCCATGGGCCGCAGAATTCCAGCCTGTCCGGCCGCCGCACGGTCGGCTTCGCCGACGCGCAGGACGCGTTCGCCGATGACGCGATGAGCCGGCGCGAGACGCTGGAGCTGGTGCGCGCCTATTACCGCATCACCGATGCCTCGGTGCGCAAGCGGGTGTTCGATCTGATCAAGTCGCTGACGCCCGACAATCCCGACGGCTGAGGGTGGGCGCGGGGTCATCCCAGCATGAACCACAGATAGAACAGCCCGTTTTCCGGCCAGGTCTGCCGCCGCAGCGCGCGGCCGCGCAGCACCGACAGACGGCGCCAGGGGCCAGACCGCAACGCCAGATCGATCGCCAGCACATCGGCGCGCGCGGCCGGCGACAGCAGCTCCGGCTGCATCAGCAAGGCGCTGACATTGTGCCGCAGCACGTTCATGAACACGGACGGGCCGCGGCGCAGGGCGGCCAGCCCCCGGGCCCACATCGCCCGCGGCGCGCCGACCAGATTGCCGCCATGCTGGCGATACAGGACGACCGGCTCGCCATCGTCCAGCACCTGCCCGCCATACGCGGTGACCACCAGATAGCACCACCAGTCATGCAGCGTGATCGAGGGCGGGGCGCTGGCGGCGAGCAGATCGACCGCCTGGCGATTGAGCATGATCGTGCAGCCGGTGGTGACGTTCTGCGTGAGCGCTGCGGGAAACTGTGTCGAGCGGCGGAGCCCCCGCGAGATCCCGAGCGGCCGCAGGCTGGCATCCACCAGGATCTGTCGGGCGCAATACAGCGCTGGTTGGGGGTGATCGGCCTGCTGCGGCACATGGGCTGCCAGGGCCGCGGCGCCGCGCGCCAGCTTGTGCGGCAGCCAGACGTCATCCTGGTCGGCGAACGCCACGAGATCGCCGTCCGAAAGGCCGGGACTGGCGGCGCGCAGCAGAGTCATGAAGCTCGCGGTCGGTCGCAGGCGGCCGCCGCAGGCATCGACACGCACGCAGCGACCCTGCCCGGCCCGGCTGGCGAATGCTTCTAACAGGCGGACCGTGTGGTCGCGCGACCCGTCGTCCCGCCAATAGAGGGTCCAGGAATCATGGGTCTGGGTCAGCAGACTGTCGAGCTGTTCGCGGAGAAAGCGCGCCCCGTTATAGGTTGACAGAAGAATGGCCACGCGGGGCTGCATGATCCCGGGCATCGGGGCGGGGGATCAGGCGGCGACCATGGCGGCCTGACGATCGGCCGGCATCGCCAGCCGCTCGCCGACCGAGGCCGGGGCACATAGCGCGTCCACGCAGCGGATCAGCGACGCTTCCCAGGGGGGGGCCGCGAGGCCGAACGCGTCGGCGAGACGGGCGCAATCGAGCCGGGAATCGGGAGGTCGTCGGGCGGCCGTGGGCCAATCGGCGGTGGCGATCGGTTCCACCCGCGGGGCGGCCACCCCATGCCGGGCGGCGGCGGTGAAGATGGCGGTGGCCAGCCCGTGCCAGCTGGTCGATCCCGTGCCAGCGGCATGGAACACCCCGGCGTGACGGTTGCGCCCGCCGTCGCCATCGATCCTGGCGGCGATGCCGAGGATCAGGGCGGCGAGGTCCGTGGCGGAGGTGGGGCAGCCCACCTGGTCCGCCACCACCCGCAGCCGATCGGTGCGCTGGGCGGCGGCCAGCATGGTGCGGACGAAATTGCGGCCGCGCGGCGCATACACCCAGGAGGTGCGCAGCACGATGGCGCGCGGACAGGCCGCCAGCACCGCCTGCTCGCCCGCCAGCTTGGTGGCGCCGTACACGCCGGTCGGGCATGGCGGATCCGCCTCGTCATACGGCGCACCCTTCAGCCCGTCGAACACATAGTCGGTCGAGACATGGACCAGCGGGATGCCGGCATGCCCGCACCAGGCGGCGAGCACCGCGGGCCCGAGCGCGTTGGCGCGCCAGGCCGCGGCGGCATCGGTCTCGGCGCGGTCGACCTCGGTGTAGGCGGCGGCGTTGATCACCAGCGCCGGGCGGGCGGCGCGCAGCAGGCCGGGCAACAGGTCCAGCCGGTCGAGATCATGATCGGGGCGACCGACCCGGCGCAGCTGGCGGCCGATCGGCGTCGCCAGCGCGGCGTCCTCCAGCGCCATCGCGAGTTGGCCGCTCCCGCCGAACACCAGGATGGGGCGTGGCCCGCGGGTCGTCATCTAATGCTCGAACCAGACGTCGCAGCTGACCAGCGGCGGCAGTCGCAGATCGCGATCCGACAGCATGGCGCAGGCGGCCTCGACCGGCCAGGGCACCGCGAGCTGCGGATCGTTCCAGATCACGCCGCGCTCGGCGGACGGGTCATAATCGGCCGTGACCTTGTAGAGGACCTCGGTATCCGGCTCCAGGGTGCAGAACCCGTGCAGGAAGCCGCCGGGCACCCATAATTGCGCGCCATTCTCGGCACTCAGCACCGCCGCGACATGCTGCCCGCAGGTCGGCGACCCCCGCCTGATATCCACCGCGACATCCCAGATGGCGCCGCGCAGCACGCGCACCAGCTTGCCCTGCACGCTGGGAGCGATCTGGCAATGCAGCCCGCGTACCGTGCCGCGCTGGGCGGACAGGCTTTGATTGTCCTGCACGAACGGCCCGGCGATGCCGGCGGCGGCATGCTTGGCCACGTGATAGGTCTCGCTGAACACGCCGCGCCGATCGCCGAAGCGCGGCGGGGTGACCAGGATCACGTCGGTGATGGCGAGGCGCTCGCTTTTCATCGACAGGTCACCTCGCTTTGGGTCATGTGCCGTCGCCGTCCGCGAGGTCGGCCAGCACGCGGCCGAGCTCCGTCTTGCCCAGCGCCCGGGCCTGGGCACGCAGCGACGCGGCGTCGATCCAGCCCATGCGGAACGCCACTTCCTCGGGCGAGCCCACCAGCATGCCCTGGCGGGACTGGATGGTCTGCACGAAGGTCGCGGCCTGCAGCAGACTGTCCGGCGTGCCGGCGTCCAGCCAGGCGAAGCCGCGGCCGAGCAGTTCCACGTTGAGCAGGCCTTCCTGCATATAGAGCCGGTTGAGGTCGGTGATCTCGAGCTCGCCACGCGGCGACGGCCGCACGCGGGCGGCCAGCTCGGAGACGCGATGATCGTAGAAATACAGCCCGATCACCGCCCAGTTGGAGCGCGCCACCGTCGGCTTCTCGACGATCTCGAGCGGCTTGCCGTGCGCGTCCAGCGTGACCACACCGTAGCGCTCGGGATCGCGCACCTTGTAGGCGAACACGGTGGCGCCGTCCGACCGCGTGGCGGCATGGCGCAGCATCATCGGCAGCTGGTCGCCGAAGATCAGATTGTCGCCGAGCGCCAGCGCGCAGGCCTCGCCAGCCAACCAGTCGCGCGCGATGACGAACGCCTGCGCCAGCCCGTCCGGAGAGGCCTGCTCGGCGTAGGAGAAGCGCACGCCGAGGGCCGCACCGTTGCCGAGCAGATGGCGGAACTGCGGCAGATCGCGGGGGGTGGAGATCACCATGATGTCGCGAATGCCGGCAAACATCAGCACCGACAGCGGATAATAGATCATCGGCTTGTCGTAGACCGGCAGCAGCTGCTTGGAGGCCGCCAGGGTCATCGGGTGCAGCCGCGTGCCGGAGCCGCCGGCGAGGAGAATGCCCTTCATGGTCAGGCGGCGCTTTGCGAGCGTGCCGCGGACTTGGGTGTCTGGCCGAGGCGCTGACCGGCGTAGCGGGTCTCGCGCAGGCGCTCCCACCAGGCGCGGTTGGCCAGGTACCAGTCGATGGTGCGGCCGAGGCCCGCCTCGAAATCATGCCGGGCGGTCCAGCCGAGCGCGGTTTCCGCCGCCGAGGGGTCCAGCTCGTAGCGGAAATCATGGCCGGGACGATCGGCGACGAAGCCGATCAGGCGGCGGCGCGGGCCAGCCGGGTCCGGTAGCCTCGCGTCGAGTGCCGCACAGATCGCCTCGACCACCGCGAGATTGCTGCGCGGCTGCCGACCGCCGATCGCATAGGTGGCGCCGGGCTCACCCTGCTCGATCACCCGGACCAGCGCTTCGGCATGGTCGTCCACGAACAGCCAGTCGCGCCGGTTGCTGCCGTCGCCATAGACCGGCAGCGGGTCGCCCCGCAGTGCGTTGAGCAGCACCAGCGGGATCAGCTTCTCGGGAAACTGCCAGGGGCCGTAATTATTCACCGTGTTGCTGACCAAGGTGGTCAGCCCGTAGGTGTGAAACCAGGCGCGCACCAGATGATCAGACGCGGCCTTGCTCGCCGAATACGGGCTGCGCGGGTCGTAGCGCGTGTCCGCGGTGAACGGCGCATCATCGGGGCCAAGCGCGCCGAACACCTCGTCCGTCGAGATATGATGCAGGCGGAAATTGGCGGCGCGATCGGCGGGCAGCGCCGACCAGTAGTCCCGGGCCGCTTCGAGCAGGCTGTAGGTGCCGAGGATATTGGTCTCGACGAACGCGGCCGGACCGTCGATCGAGCGATCGACATGGGTTTCGGCGGCCAGATGCATCACCCGGTCCGGCTGGTGGGTGGCAAAGATCGCGCGCATGGCCGCGCGGTCGGCGATGTCGGCGCGCACCAGCAGGTACCGCGGATCGGCGCCGGCCGCCTCCAGCGCAGCCTCGGACGCCGCGTAGGTCAGCTTGTCGACGTTGATCACCTGGTGGGCGGTCGCCGCGATCAAGCGGCGGATCACCGCCGATCCGATAAAGCCGCAGCCGCCTGTCACCATGATGCGCATGATCAACCTCTATCGTAATTATTCCAGTATCGCAACATCACATCATGCGATCGCGACGATCCCTGGGTGAACCGCGCCGTCCCGCCCGGACGGCGTCTGGGCGGAGATGATACGCGCGCCCGCACCGGCCGCCAAAGCCGCCCGCGTGGCTATCGTTGCGTTATACTAACGATATGATTAGCCTCCGCGCGTCCCGCTGGAGACGCGCCGCCGCGATGCCCTACGTTCCGCATATCACGCTGCTGCTGCGATCGCTGCGCATCACGCCGGAGCGTCTCGATGGGCGGGCCAAGATCGCGATCGAGGCGGCATTGCTGCGCGCGCTGCTGCGGATCATCGCCGCCAGCGCGCCATTCGATGCGGCATTCTATCTGGCGACCTACCCCGACATCGCCGCCGCCCACGCGGCCGGCGCGCTCGACGACCCGCATCGACATTTCATCGAGCTGGGCTACTTCGAAGGGCGCCAGCCCAGCCCACCACCGGTCGACGAGGCGTTCTATCTCGACACCTATGCCGATATCGGCGCCGCCCTGCGGCAGGGGGAAATCGCCTCCTGCGCCGAGCATTATCTGCGCCGGGGCGCGGCCGAGGGGCGGGTGCCGAACGCCGGATTGCTGGCGCAGGTGCAGAGCTGGGCGGCGATCCTGGCCGAGCCGGGTCGCGCATGAACGCACCCAACGACCCGCGCACCGGGCTGATGGCGGCGCACCAGGCGCTGTGCGCCGGCTTCGTCGACGAGACCTGGTTCCGGCGGACGTTTGGAGCGGGCCTCGGCGACCTCGGCGCGGTGGCGGCCTATCTGCGTCTGCCACAGCAGGATCGCCCGGCGCTGACCCCGTATTTCGACGCCGCCTTCTACCTGGCGACCGCGCCGGCCGGCGAGGCCCCGCCCATGGACGCGCTGGTGGATTTCATCCAGCGCGGCTGTGCCGCCGGCCGCGCGCCGCATCCGCTGATCGATCCGGGCTTCATTGCCGCCGAGGACGCCCACGTGCTCGGCACGCCCCCCGAACTGGAGCGCCTCATCGAGCTGCTCGACTATGATCTGGTGTCCCCCAGCCCGTATTTCGATGCCGCCGACTATCGCGACCGGCTGGCGGGCGCGGCCCCCGACAGCGGCCTGCTGCGGCATTTCCTCACCCATGGGCTCGCCGCCGGGCTGGCTCCCAATCGCTATCTCGATCCCGTCTGGTATGCCGCGCGCCATCCGGACGTGCCGCCCCAGCCTTACGCGGCACTGCGCCATTTCATCGTGCTCGGCGACCTCGAGGCACGCAGCGCCGGACCGTGGTTCGACGGGCAGCTGTACCGCGCCCGCTATCCCGACATCGCCGCCGCCGGCTGGCCGCCGCTGCTGCATTTCCTGATGCACGGCCGCAAGGAGGGGCGGCAGAGCCCGAGCGAGACGCGCGCCACGCCAGCGCCACTGGTCACGGCGCCTCCTGGCACCCGCCTGCCGATCGACCCCGTCGCGGCACGTCAGCAGGCGGCGAGTTTGCGCGCGCGGATCGCCGAGCGACGGGCGCGGCAGATCGACGATGTGCGACCCGCGGCACCAATGCTGCGGAAGGCGGTGTCGGTGACGGCGGGGATCGCCGCCCTCGCGTTCCCGGTAACGGCAACACCGCGCGTGTCAGTGCTGATCCCGATGTTCGAGGAGCTGGACTATACCGTCGAGTGCCTGCTCGCGTTGCAGGCCGGGCTCGATGGACTCGCCTGCGACATCATCGTCGCCGACGACGGCTCGACCGACCCGCGGCTCGATCTGCTGGCCGATGTGCCTGGCCTGGTGCTACTGCGCGCGCCGGTCAATCGCGGCTTCATCGCCACCTGCAACGCGGCGTTCGCGCGCTGCCGGGGCGACTATGTGCTGTTGCTCAATAACGACACGCAGCCGCTGCCGGGTGCGGTCGCGCGCCTGATGGCCGAGCTCGATTCCCACGCCGACGTCGCGGCCGCCGGGCCGATGCTGATCTATCCCGATGGACGGCTGCAGGAAGCCGGCTGCTTCCTGCGCGCCAATGGCGAAACCGGCATGGTCGGGCTGTTCGAGGATCCCGCGCAAGGCGGCTTCAGGCGCGACCGGGATGTGACCTACTGCTCGGGGGCGGCGCTGATGATCCGGCGCGCGCTCGCCGGAGACACGCTGTTCGACATCGCTTTTGCGCCGGCCTATTGCGAGGACGGCGATCTGTGCCTGCGGCTGCGCGCCGCCGGCCATCGGGTGCGCTACGTGCATGCGGCGGTGGTCGTGCATCACCTCAGCGTGTCGACCAATCGCGGCGCGGCCGAGCACAAGCGGCACATGATCATGCGCAACCAGCAGACGCTGCTGGAACGCCACGGCCCCCAGCTACGGGCGCTCGACGCGGTGCGGGTGCTGGCGTTCTATCTGCCGCAATTCCATCCGACACCGGACAATGATCTTTGGTGGGGCGCTGGATTCACCGAATGGACCAATGTGGCGCGGGCCCAGCCGAGCTATGTCGGCCATTACCAGCCGCATCTGCCGGCCGATCTCGGCTTCTATGATCTGCGCGCGCGGGAGGCGCTGGTGGCCCAGGCGGCCTTGGCTGCGCGCTACGGAATCGAGGGATTCTGTGTGTATTACTATAATTTCTCCGGCCAGCAGCAGCTCGGCCGTCCGCTCGAGGTGGTCGCGGAGAACCCGGATATCGCGTTTGCCTGGTGCCTGTGCTGGGCCAACGAGAACTGGAGTCGCAACTGGGACGGCGGCACCCGCGAGGTGCTGCTGGAACAAAGCTACGACGATACGACACTCGACGCGATCCTGGCGGACGCCGTGGCGCAGGCCGCCGACCCGCGCTATCTGCGCGTCGACAACAAGCCGCTATTCCTGGTGTATCGGCCATTATTGTTGCCAAATCCTCAGGATTTCGCCGCCCGCTGCCGAGCGGCGTTCGCCGCCGCCGGACATCCCGGCGTGCAGCTGGTCTATGTCGAGAGCATGGAGGCGGTGGATGCCGGCGTGAGCCCGGCGAGCCTCGGCTTCGACGCCTGCGTGGAATTCCCCCCGCATGGCCGCGCGGTGACCGCGACCATTTCGGTCGACGTCGCCAAGCCCGACTGGGCCGGCTATCGCTATGACTATCCCGACACGGTGATCGAATTCGCCACGCGACCGAGCGCGCCCTACGTGCGCTATCCCGCGGTGTTCCCGAGCTGGGACAACACACCGCGCCAGCCGACCCGCGGCACCAGCTTCGATAGCGCGACACCCGAGGCGTTCGGCGTCTATGTCGCGGAAAAGCTCGAGGAGATCAGGCGATTTCTGATGGGCGACGAGCGCCTGCTGTTCGTCAACGCCTGGAATGAATGGGCCGAGGGCGCGCATCTGGAGCCCGATAGCGGATACGGCCATCGCTGGCTGGAGGCGCTGCGCGACGCGATGGCCGCGGACACGCGATGACCGATCTGCCGATCACCTTCGTGGGCCACCCCTGGTCGCCGATGGGCATGGCCGAGCAGCTGCGCGGCTATCTGCGCGCCTGCACCGCGATCGGCCTGCCGTATCAGGTATACGATCTGTTCCGCCATGCCCCAAGGGACGATCCCGCGCACACGGCGGCGATCGGCGATCGGGAAACCACCAGCCTGCCGCCTGGCATTCGCATTTTCCACATCAACGGTGACGAGGTGCCGACGGCCCTCGCCGCCCTGGCTGCGCGCGGCGACGACTTCGCCGCGGGCGTCAACATCATCGTCCCCGCCTGGGAACTGCCGCGCTACCCGGCGGTCTGGGCCCGCCACCTCGCCCGGTTCAACGAGGTGTGGGCGATGTCGCGCTTCGTTGCGGACAGCCTGGCAACCGCCAAGATCGCCAGCGTGATGATGGGCGCCACGGTGCAGCCGACACCGGGGCCATATCTGCCGCGCGGATTTTTCGGAATTCGCGAATCCGCCTTCGTGCTGCTGAATTTTTTCGATCTGTCCTCATACGTCGCGCGGAAAAACCCGCACGCCGTGCTGGCGCTGATGGCCCGCCTGCGCGCCGAGCATCCGGCGGCCGACATTCAGCTGGTGCTGAAAGTCAAGAACGCTGATCGCGACGCGCAGGCGTGGGCCGCCGATATCGCCGACGACCCGCGGATCAAACTGATCACGACGCCGCTCGACCAACACGCCGTGACCAGCCTGGTGAACGCGTGCGACTGCTTCGTGTCGCTGCATCGGGCCGAAGGCTTCGGCCGTGGCCTCGGCGAAGCCATGGCGCTCGGCCGCATGGCGCTCGGCACCGGCTGGTCCGGCAATACCGACTTCATGGACAGCGACAACGCCCTGCTGGTCCGCCACACCATGCGACCGGTGAAGGCGAACGAATACCCCCACGGCAAACATCAGTCCTGGGCCGAACCCGACATCAACCACGCCTGCGACCTGCTGCGCCCGATCCTCGCCGACCCCGCCCGCGGCCGCGCGCTGGCTCGCCGCGCCCAGGCCGACGTGCTGCGAACCCATGGCAATCGGGCGATCGGGTTGCGGGTTTTGGGGCGGCTGAGCAAAGGTAGCGAGGAAGGCTGGGCGCTGCCCATACCCGCAAAGGGGCGAGCCCCTTTGAACCCCCAGACTTGAGGGTCTTTGAGGAAGGG
>Ga0116226_10000236_pt1 | contig 45069 bp, 39 predicted proteins | sample S1TSphfallax_FD_89692 | JGI IMG/M metagenome (GOLD analysis project Ga0116226, IMG submission 89692) | Host-associated microbial communities from peat moss isolated from Minnesota, USA - S1T2_Fa - Sphagnum fallax MG | ecosystem: Host-associated > Plants > Peat moss > Unclassified | place: USA... | reverse complement strand
TACGCGAAGTCCGATTGGGGGGCGTCTCATGTCGCCATCATGGCTGCACTAGATTTTCATGTGCGAGACAAGAAAATCACCGGATCGAGCTGTCAGGCGATACTTGACGCGAGCGGGGCGGCACGACTCGAAGAAGTCGTCAAATCACCAATCATTGGACATAGCGGCAAGGTGTTGGGCATCTTGAGTTTTCAACGTGATTTAACGTCGACGCTGCCGTTGAGCGATGTCTACGATTTATATCGGCGCTTTTATAACAAGCCGCAGGCGATACGGCGCATGTTGCAAGAACTCGGCGTGACTGACAGTTTCGCAGTGTTGCCGACGGAAGCGCAGATCAAAGTCCTGTTTGGCAAAGCAGAGCGCCTAACGAGTAAGGAAATTTCTAAAACGTTGGGTATTTCGCATAGAACGGTGGAATGTCAGGTCGAAAACCTGAGCCACAAAGTTGCCGACGGTGATTTACGCCGCGTGCTAGCGCAGATAAAGCGGAAAAGTGTGCTCGCCAAGCAAGCATCGCGCTGAGCATGCCAGCGCATTTCGCCATGCAATTTAATCGACATCGTGCGCTCACCCCGAGCGCCTATGCCTACGCAGTTCTCTCCAGAGGTGTGTGCCATGACCACAGAAAAGAAATTTGCCTCCCAAGCCGACCTGGTTGCCAAGAAGGTGACCTTCGAGCAACTCTCCGAACACGCCTACGCCTATACCGCGGAGGGGGATCCCAATACCGGCATCATCATCGGTGACGATGCGGTGCTGGTGGCCGATACCCAGGCCACCCCGGTGATGGCGCAAGACGTGATCCGCCGCATCCGTTCGGTGACCGACAAGCCGATCAAATACGTCCTGCTGACGCATTACCACGCGGTGCGGGTGCTGGGCGCGAGCGCTTACGGCGCCGACCATATCATCGCGAGCCAGGATACCTACGACCTGATCGTTGAGCGCGGTGAAGCCGATATGAAAAGCGAGATCGAACGCTTTCCGCGTCTGTTCCAGGCGGTCGAATCGGTGCCGGGTCTGACTTGGCCGACCCTCACCTTCAAGGGGGAAATGACGCTGCGCCTGGGTAAGCTGGAAGTGAAGATCATGCAGCTTGGGCGCGGCCATACCAAGGGCGACACCGTGGTGTGGTTGCCCCAGGACAAAGTGTTGTTGTCGGGCGATCTGGTCGAATATGGCGCGACACCCTATGCGGGCGACGCTTACTTCAAGGACTGGCCGCAGACGCTGGATGCGATCGCCGCGCTCAAGCCGGAAAAACTGGTGCCGGGCCGCGGCGCCGCCTTGAAGTCGCCGCAGCAAGTTGCCGAAGGGCTGGCCGGTACGCGCGCCTTTATCAGCGAGTTGTACGCCAAGGTGCAACAGGGTGCCGCCGCTGGCCGCGACCTGAATGCTCTGTACAAGGAGACCTATGCCGCGCTCAAGCCCAAGTTTGGCGAATGGGTGATCTTCGATCATTGCCTGCCTTTCGATGTGACGCGCGCCTATGACGAAGCCACCCAATACCCCGATCCGCGCATCTGGACGGCGCAGCGGGACAAAGAGATGTGGCAAACGCTCGAAGGTTGAGTGGGCGTGTGGCTTGCACGCGCTGCCACACACGTTCCAACCCGCCGATCTGCTTGGGCCGGCGGCCGGTTTGCCACTAGCAGCGACGCGACGATGGATACCGATTACCAGACCCTGCAGTTTGCTTATCGCCGTTCACCCGACCAGGATGCGGCACAGCCACCCTTGCATCCGGTGGTGGTGGTCGGTGCCGGCCCGGTCGGCTTGGCGACCGCGATTGACCTGGCCCAACACGGCGTGCCGGTGGTCTTGCTCGATGACGACTGCACTTTGTCGACGGGCTCACGCGCCATTTGTTTTGCCAAACGCACGCTGGAAATCTTCGACCGCCTGGGCTGCGGCCAGCGCATGGTCGACAAAGGCGTGAGCTGGAATGTCGGGCGCGTGTATTTTCATCAGCGTCAGCTTTACGCCTTCGACCTGCTGCCCGAGGCCGACCACGCGCGCCCGGCCTTTATCAATTTGCAGCAGTATTACGTCGAAGGGTATCTGGCCGAACGTGCGATTCAATTGAACGCGATTGCCTTGCGCTGGCGCAATCGCGTCACCGGCATCGCGCCGCAAGGGGATCACGTCGAACTGACAGTCGAGACGCCGGAAGGTCCCTATTCACTGCATGCCCGCTATTGCGTCGTGGCGGACGGCTCGCGCAGTCCCTTGCGCAAGCTGATGGGGCTGGAAGCCCGAGGTCGCACGTTCAAGGACCGCTTTCTGATCGCCGATGTCAAGATGCGCGCAGGATTTCCCAGTGAGCGGTGGTTCTGGTTCGATCCACCGTTTCATCCCAACCAGTCGGTATTGCTTCATCGTCAGCCCGACGATGTGTGGCGTATCGACTTCCAACTGGGCTGGGATGCCGATCCCGAACTCGAAAAACAGCCCGAGCGCGTGATACCGCGTGTGCGCGCCGTATTGGGCGCGGACGCCGAGTTCGACTTGCAATGGGTCAGCGTCTACACCTTTTCCTGCCAGCGCATGGCGCGCTTTCGCCACGGTCGTGTGCTGTTCGCTGGCGATGCCGCGCATGGGGTGTCGCCGTTCGGCGCGCGCGGCGCGAATAGCGGGGTGCAGGATGCCGATAATCTGGCTTGGAAGCTGCGCTTTGTGTTGCAACACCAGGCGGACGACAGCTTGCTCGACAGCTATGCCAGCGAGCGGGAATACGCAGCCGACGAGAACATCCTCAATTCGACCCGCTCGACCGATTTCATCACGCCCAAGACACCGGTCAGCCGCGTCTTTCGCGATGCGGTACTCGGACTGGCGGAAAATTGTGAATTTGCGCGCCGACTGGTTAATAGCGGGCGGCTGTCGTTGCCTGCCGTGCTGCGCGAGTCGCCGTTGAACACGCCGGATACCGATATTTTCGAAGGCGCATTGGTGCCTGGCGCGCCTTGCGTGGATGCCCCCTGCGTTGATGGCGCCCGTGTCGATGCCCAGGCCGTCGGCGCGCAAACCTGGTTGTTGACGGTGCTGCGTGGGCCCGGTTTCAGTGGCCTCTGGTTGATCGATGCGGCCGATGCATCACAAGGACTGACGTCAGCGCAGTGTGCTGCCTTGGCGGCGTTGCGCGAGGGTGCGGGCAAGGTGCTGAGCGTGGTGCTGGTGTTGCCTGCCGACGCGACGGAAGCAATGCGCGTGCAGGTGTGCGAGCGTGCACGTCAGTATGGCGGCGCGGCTATCGACGTCTTGATCGATAGCCGCGGCCTGATCGCCCAACGCTACGATGGCCGGCCCGGCAGTTTCTATCTGGTGCGTCCGGATCAGCATCTGTGCGCGCGCTGGCGCCAACTGGTCGTGGCCCAGGTGCGGCAGGCCTTATTGCGGGCTTGTGGGGGCGCGGTGCAGGCTGGAGAGGTGGCGACCGATGCAGCAACCCACGACGCCCAGCATCCCTTCCAGGCAGGAGTCAAACCATGAGCACGAATCTGCGCACCGATGCGCGTCTGAGCGACCCCGATGGTTTTTATGAAGCCTTGATCGGCTTGCACCAGGATTTGAGCGAGAGCCAGAGTCAACAAGTCAATGCACGCTTGATCCTGCTGCTCAGCAACCAGATAGGCGATTGCGCCGTGCTGCGCGAGGCCATGCAACTGGCGCGCGCCGGCGTGTTATCCACCTAGGCTGCGGCGTGTCGCGTTGATTCGATATTCCCGGCAGGCGCGTCCAGCAGCACGCAGCCAGCATATTGCGAAATTCAAGTCGTAACAGCATTCCAAGGAGAGCATTATGCAACACCCCCATGAGGCCGCGCATCCGGCACCCGCCGGTTATCAATCGGGTTTCGGTAATGAGTTTGCCACCGAAGCCTTGCCCGGTGCCTTGCCGGTCGGACGCAATTCGCCGCAGCGCGCCCCCTATGGCCTGTACGCGGAACAATTGTCGGGCACGGCCTTTACGGCACCGCGCAGCCATAACCGCCGCGCCTGGTTGTATCGGATTCGCCCGGCGGCGGTGCACTTGCCGTTTGTGCCGCTTGCGCACGCGGGCATAGACGAAGGCTATGGTTCGGTGCCGACGCCACCCAATCAATTGCGATGGGATCCGCTGCCGCTGCCGAGTGCGCCGACCGACTTTATCGACGGCTGGCTCACCATGGCCGGCAATGGCAGTCCTTCTTCACAAAGCGGATGTGCGATACACCTGTATGTCGCCAATCGCTCGATGAGCGGCCGCTTCTTTTACAGCGCGGATGGGGAGTTGCTCATCGTGCCGCAGCAAGGCCGCTTGCGCATCGTGACGGAGTTGGGTGTGCTCGACGTCGAACCCCAAGAAATTGCCGTGGTCCCGCGTGGCGTGCGGATGCGCGTCGAATTGCCCGATGGTGTGGCGCGCGGCTATATCTGCGAGAACTTCGGCGCTCACTTCCGCCTGCCCGATCTCGGTCCCTTGGGCTCGAACGGGCTGGCCAATCCACGCGATTTTCTGGCGCCGCATGCCGCGTATGAAGACGTCGAAGGCGAGTTCGAACTGGTGACGAAATTCGATGGCCATCTGTGGCGTGCCGCGATTGGTCATTCGCCGCTCGATGTCGTGGCCTGGCATGGTAACTACACCCCGTACAAATACGACCTGCGCCGCTTCAACACCATAGGCTCGATCAGCTTCGACCATCCGGACCCGTCCATCTTCCTGGTTTTGCAATCGACCACCGATACCCCGGGCGTCGATGCCATCGACTTTGTGATCTTCCCGCCGCGCTGGTTGGCTGCCGAAGATACCTTCAGGCCCGCTTGGTATCACCGCAACGTCGCCAGCGAATTCATGGGGCTGATCGAAGGCGTGTATGACGCCAAGGCCGAAGGTTTTGTGCCGGGTGGCGCCAGTCTGCACAACTGCATGACCGGCCACGGCCCCGATGCCGCCACCTACGAGAAAGCCTCGCGCGGTGACACCAGCAAACCGCATAAGGTCGACGGCACCATGGCCTTTATGTTCGAAACCAAAACCGTGATACGCCCCAGCCGACGCGCGCTGGAAAGCGCCACATTGCAGGCGAATTATTTCGAATGCTGGCAGGGTCTGCACAAACATTTCGATCCGACCCAGCGTTAAGCGCCACGGTTCGTAAGGATATTCATGATTTCCGATTCTTCTCCTCTGCCTTTACACGTGGTCAACGATCCGCGGCGGCGCAGCTGGCTGACCAGCGCCAACGCGCCAGATTGCGATTTTCCCCTGCAGAATCTGCCCTTCGGTATTTTCAGCGATGCGACACGTACTGCGCCGCGCGTCGGCGTGGCGCTTGGCGACCAGATTGTCGACCTGGCAGTACTGCAAGCGGCGGGCTTGTTGCAACTGGACGCCCCCGTTTTCGCGCAACCCAGCTTGAACCCGCTGATTGCTTTGGGCCGACCGGCCTGGCGCGCGCTGCGGGCGCAGTTGAGCGCCTTGCTGGAAGCCGGCGATGCGCGTCTGCGCGATGCCCCCGATCTGCGCGCTCAGGCCTTGCTCCCTATGACACAGGCAAGCTTGCATCTGCCCGTGGAGATCCCCGGTTACACGGATTTCTATTCGTCCAAGGAGCATGCCACCAACGTCGGCTCGATGTTTCGTGATCCCAAGAACGCACTGCTGCCGAACTGGACGGAAATGCCGATAGGCTATAACGGTCGCGCTTCGTCGGTGATCGTCAGCGGCACGCCGGTGCGGCGTCCTAATGGCCAGTTGAAACTGCCCGAGCAGGAGCGTCCGATCTTCGGCGCCTGCCGCAAGCTCGATATCGAACTCGAAACCGGGTTTATCATCGGCGTCGGCAATCCACTCGGCACCCCGATTACGGTCGACGAGGCCGAAGCGCATATCTTCGGCATGGTGCTGTTGAATGACTGGAGCGCACGCGATATCCAGCAATGGGAATACGTGCCGCTCGGCCCGTTCAACGCCAAGACCTTTGCCACCAGTATCTCGCCCTGGGTGGTCACGCTGGATGCGCTGGAGCCGTTTCGCGTGGCGCAACCCCGGCAAGCGCCGCAGCCACTACCTTACCTGCGTCAGCAGGGCGCCCATGCTTTCGATATCGCGCTGGAGGCGAGGCTGCAACCGGCCGATGCGGCACAGGCCCATACCATCGCGCGAACCAATTTCAAGCATCTGTATTGGAGTATGGCGCAGCAGCTCGCGCACCACACGGTGTCGGGTTGCAATACGCGTGTCGGCGATTTGATGGGCTCGGGCACCATCAGCGGCACCGAGCCCGATGCCTACGGCAGCCTGCTGGAGTTGACCTGGAACGGCCAGCGCCCCTTGCAATGGGAGGCGCCGGACCATAGCGGCGCGGTGCGTCGCTACACACGCAGCTATATCGCAGACGGCGACACGCTGACGCTGGCGGGCGCCTGTATCGGACAGGGCTACCGCATCGGTTTTGGCGAGGTCAGTGGGGTGATCCTGCCGGCGCATTCAATCTGACGCCGGGTGTGCGCTTGTCGGTGTGCGCCGACCACAGCGTCAGCGCGAGCGCACTCAGCGCCATCACGATCCCGACATAGGGCAAGGAGGTCAGCGCGAAACCGGCGCTGATCGCCATGCCGCCCAGCCAGGCGCCGGTTGCATTGCCGAGATTGAAGGCGCCTTGATTCAGCGTCGAGGCCAGATTGGGGGCATCGCTGGCGCGGTTCACGATCAGGATCTGGATCGGCGGCACGATAGCAAAGGCCAGCACGCCCCAGACGAAGATCGTCAACATTGCGGCGATCGGATAATGGCAGGCACTGGCAAAGATGGCCAATACGATGGCGATGGCGGCGAGCGATACCAGCAGCGTCGGCATCAACTTCCAGTCGGCCAGTTTGCCGCCCAGCGTGCCGCCTATGGTCAGCCCCAAGCCGAACAGCAGCAGCACCAGGGTAACGTGGTGCGGCGTCAGGTGGGTCACGTCTTCGAGGATGGGCGTGATGTAGGTGAACACCGTAAACAGACTGGCCGAGGCCAAGGCGCTGATACCCAGCACCATCAATACCTGCGGGTGCCGTAGCGTGGTGAACTCATGCACCAGGCTGGTCTTCTGCATGTCGATCTTCGCCGGCAGCCAGACTGCCAATGCCAGCGCCGCGAGGATCCCGATACCCGTCACGGCCCAGAAGGTGGCGCGCCAACCGGCCAGTTGCCCCAGGGCGGTACCGAGCGGTACGCCCAGCACGTTGGCCAGCGTCAAACCGGTGAACATCAGCGCAATCGCTTGCGCGCGCTTGTTCGGCGGCACCAGGCCTGCAGCGACGACCGAGCCGATGCCGAAGAAGGCGCCATGACAGAACGCGGTGATCACGCGAGCCACCATCAACAGGGCATAACCCGGCGCGATGGCGCAGAGCAAATTGCCGACGATGAAGAGTGCGATCAGACTCATCAGTGCGCGCTTGCGTGGCATGCCGGAAGTGATGATGGCAACGATGGGCGCCCCTATCGTGACACCCAGCGCGTAGCCCGAGACCAACATGCCCGCGGCGGGTATGGACACTGACAGGTCGCGTGCCACATTCGGCAGCAGCCCCATGATGACGAATTCGGTCGTGCCGATGCCAAAGGCGGCGACAGCAAGGGCTAGCAGGGGCAAGGGCATGGCGGCAACGGGAGAGACGGGTGGGCGCGGGCGCGGGAAAGCCTGGGTATCAGGTATCAGGCTGCGGGGCATCAGGGCGGCGAGACGGCGTCCGGCTTGCTGATTGAGCGCATAGCCCGAATTGTATCTAAACTTGCCCAGGCTTGCCGAGCCAGGGCTATCGGGTGCTGTCTGTGGGCGATTGAGCGCTATCCGGCGCTAGCAGGCCAGTTCGCGCCAGTATTGCACGTGCTGCGCGGCGATGGCGATGTGCAACACCGTGCCGGGCGTATGCTGCCCGCTGCCAGCCAGATGCAGCAGCGTGCCCCCGAATTCGACGCTGAGCACCGGATTACCGGCTTGACGCGTGCTGTCCAGCCAGCGCACGGGGTAGGTGCGGTGCTCACCCACCTGCGCCAATCCGATCGCGCTACGCGGAATACGCCAGAGCACGGCGGTGCCGGGTTCGATGGCGCCCTGCTCGGCATCAGCCGGCATCGAACAGGCAAGTCGCACGCCGTCTTCGAGTTCGAGTTCACCTTGCCCCAGATAGCGAGCGCGCCCGACATTTTCTATCCCGAGCAAGGCTGCGACCTGCAGACTGGCCGGACGTTCGAACAGGGTGGCGGTGGGGCCGACCTGCAGCACCCGGCCTCGATCCAGCACCAGAATTTCGTCGGCCAGCAGCGCCGCCTCGTCGGGATCATGCGTCACCAGCACGGTGGTGGCATCGATTTCGTTCTGGACCGCGCGCAGGGTTTGGCGCAATTGCCGGCGGCGTGGCGTATCGAGCGCGGCGAACGGCTCGTCCAGCAGGATCAGTCGACAGGGGCGCACCAAGGCGCGCGCCAACGCGACGCGTTGGCGCTGGCCGAGCGACAGCGCCGCCGGTTTGCGCTGCTCCAGGCCGGCCAGTCCCAGGTGGGCGAGCCAGGCCTGGGCGGCGGCCGGCTGCGCGCCGACCGGAAACGCCAGTTGCGCGGCGACATTCAAATGCGGAAATAAACCATAGTCTTGCGGCACATAGGCGAGCGAGCGCGCACTGGCCGGTAACGACGAGAGCGACGCGCTGCCAAGCGCAACCTCGGACACGGCACCGGCCTCGGCCTCAGGCAGCAGACCCGCGATCAGGCGTAACGTCAGCGATTTGCCTGAGCCCGAGGGGCCGACGATGGCCAGGCGCCGGGCACCGGCGCGCCAATCCAGATCAAGTTCGAAGCTGCCGATACGGCGCCGAATCCGCACTTGCAAAAAGGTATCGGCGGTGGCTGACTCGGCCGGGCGCGAGCGGGCCGGGAGCAGCGCGGCAGCGCCGGCCGCATCAAGCGGCACCAGCAGACTGGGTTGCACCAGCGGCGCTTCGCTGTCGCCGGGATAGGCTGGCGGGCGCGGGCGCGCCGCGGCAAACAGCGCGACCCCGACAGCGATGGCAAGCGTCGGCACCAGCAAGGGCAGCATGGCAGGCAGACCCTGGGCCCCAAATGCCACGTAGGTGTAGACCGGCAGTGAATACGGGTGATAGGCGACCATCATGGTGGCGCCGAACTCGCCGAAGGCGCGCAGCCACGACAGCAGCAAGCCAGCGCGCAGGGCCGGCCAGGCCAGCGGCAAGGCGACTGCCGCAAAGCGGCGCCAGGCGCCATGTCCCAGGGTGGCCGCCACATCCTCCAGGTTGGCGTCGAGTGCGCCAAAGCCGGAGCGGGCGGCAATAATCAAGAACGGCGCAGCGACAAAGACCTGCGCCAGTACGATGCCGCCGAAAGTGTCGGTCAGATCGCCAAGCAGCCCGCCAAGGGCACTGCCCAGCGGGCTGTAGGGCCCCATCAGGAACAGCAGCAGTACGCCGCTGGCGAGCGGTGGCAAAGCCAGCGGTAGTTGCACCACAAAACCGAGGAAAGCCATGCGCCGCGAGCGCGCATGCGCGAGCAGATAGCCGAGCGGGATCCCGCCCAAGGCAATCACGCCGGTGGCGAGGGTAGCGCTGGCCACCGACACCCATAGGGCGCGCAGCAACGTGGTGCCATCCATGCCGCGCCAGTCGGCCAGCCCGATTTGCGGCAGGCAGGCCACCAGCGGCGCGCACAGGTAGGCCGCCAGCAGCAGCGCAAGCCAGGTCAGCGCGGGCGCAGGACGACGTTTCACAAAGCGAATCCCGCAAGTCGCTGGCGGCGTGCCGGTGCGTGCATTAGTTCGATGGCTTTTTCGTGGTGCTCGGCACGGCCTTGCTTGGGGTTGCCTGGCTCGGGGCAGTCTCGGTTGAGGTGCCGTCGATCAGGGCCTGCAGCGAGGCCGGCATGGCGGTGGTCGGACCGTGGATGGACGGTGCCACCAATGTTAAACCATGTTGCTGCAACAGGGCACGGCCACTCGGTCCGAGCAGGTACTGGACGAAGCGCACGGCGCCGTCGCGGTTGCCCGCGCTGTTCAGGATCGTGATCGTGTAATCGGCCTGGGTAGCCAATTCTGCCGGCAGCGGCAGCGCCGGGATATGCGCGTCGCTGGTTTCGGTCGAGTAGAAGAAGCCGGCGTCGAGCTGACCCGACTGCAAGCGGCCGATCAGCGCCTCTTCCGGCAGCACTTGTGCCGGATTTTCGGCGTCGCCCAGCAGATGGGCCATCAAGTCGGGTTCCTGATAGTGCTGCGCGGCCTGTTCGACCAGGGCCACGGTCAGGGCGCCCTTGGGATCCAGTTTCGGGTCGGTGCGCCCCAGGCGCAGGCCCGGGCTTTGCAGCGCTGTGTCCCAGCGCTGGGTTTGCAGCGCGTGCGCGTATTTGCTGCGGGCGTTATAGCCGATCACCAGCGGCGAAGCGGCAAACTGCACATACCAGTCCACCAGATTGCCATTGGTCTCGCCGGTCAGACTTTGGTTGACCTTGGGGCTGGCGCTGATAAACACGTCGCCGCGACGCAGTTTGCCGCGCAATTCGTTGGCGATTTTGTTCGACCCCGCCGCATAGCCGGCGAAATGCAGGCCGCTGGCTTTCTCGAAAGCCGGGCCAATAGTGCGCTCCATGACCTTGGTCAGCGAGCCTGCATACAGCACCTGCACCGTATCGTCGTCGGCGCGGGCCGGAGCACTTGCCACACAGCACACGATGCCTGCGACCAGCAGGCTCTTGAAACAAAGGGTACGCATAGGTTGGATTCCTTGAGGGGCGGTCGGGCCGCTATCACAGCGTTATATAGAAACAAGCATAACGCTGGATTCTAGCGGATTTGTGCGGGCGATGCGCTCAAGCCCCCCCCGCGGCCAGATTCATGCTGGGCGAGGCAAGATCATGCGGATGGATGCACGCGCTGGGACGGGATGCGGGTAAAGTGATGTGGTCAGATAAGACGCACGCGCCAGCGGCGCACGACCGCATACGACGGCATACGTTGACGCCCCGGCCATCGTCGCGGCACCCGACACGGTCAGCGCGGGACCGACCACGGAGACAAGCATGAAGCGAAATATCTTACGCATGGCCGCTACCGGTGCCGTGCTGGGCCTCGTGCTCGGCTTGGGCGCCTGCGGTGGCGGGGGTGGGGGTGGGCGCAGCACAGGCGCGCTGACGCCACAGCAAAGTCGCTACGTCGGCACCCTAGACACCTATAAGAAACAGGTCGATGAGCGGGTGTTGGCCGCCAACCGCAGCGCTGTTTCCGCGGACGCGCCACAGCCCATGCTGCGTTCGGTGGTGGTGGTGGCATTCGTGATCGATGGCGGCGGGCGTTTGCTGAATGCGTCGGTTTACCGCACCAATGGCGATGACGAAGTGGAACGTACCGCCCTGAACAGTCTGCGTCGGGCCGCGCCGCTGCCGCCGCCGCCGCCCGAATTGCTGGATCGCAGCGGCAGGGTGGAGCTGATGGAATCCTGGCTGTTCAACACCGATGGGCGCTTCCAACTGCGCAGCGTGGCCGCGACCCAGCGCGACGACTGATCCTGGCGCCGCACCGCAGCGCTAGCCTGGGTGCGTTAGCGGTAACATATTTAAGTTTAGTTGTAGCGCGCGCGGACTTCATGACATGATCTGCCTGCGTCGCCAGCGCGGCCCTAGGATAGGCGCGGCCCCTGGTTTATTTACTCGGATTCGCCAACGGCTTGGATGAACAGTACGGATTAATGGAACATACGGAGATGCAGTCGCCAGACACGGTCTGGGAGGTCGCTTTACCCAAGCATGAGTACTACAAAACGGCTCATCTGAAAGCGTCTTTCACTGAGCCCGGGGCGCGCCACAAGGTGGTGCTGGTGGACGCGAAAAAGCTGCTCGATTGCGCGGATCGCGATACCACCGATTACGTGTTGCCGGACGTGCCGTATTGGCACCCGGGCAAGATACGGGGTATTTGCGACTTTCTCGATCCCAGCCAGGCGCGCGTACCGGATATGCCTTATGTCACCTTCGAAACGCGCCATCGCCGCACCTTCCTGGGTTTGTTGGGCCTTGCGCATGAAGGGGTGGTGTCGTTTCGCAATGGCCAGCATCGGGCGCGCTATCTGGCCTATGCCGGCGCGACCCAGTTCCCCGTCGAAGTGCACGAGACCGAGGCCGCTGCGCTGGCGCTGTATTGCGGCGTGGATGCCGGCACCTGACGCCGCTGCATTCGGGCGACGCCAGCCCCCGGCCAAGCCCCAGACCTATATGGAGCGTTATCATCCGGATATCTACCAGGGTCTGAGCCCCCCCTAGTTTGCTGCCGGGTATGTTTTAATGGTGACGGAGGTACGCATACCACTAGGGGGTACGATGCCGTCGCTCAAGTCCTTGTTACCGCTGTTCAAGGTCCCGGCAGACAATGCCGAACTGGTTCGTTCCCAGTTGCGCGCCTTCGCCAAGCAGATCCCGCTGCTGTACTTCATTCTCGTCGTCAACTCGGTGGCGCTGGCTTCGACCCATCTGAGCAGTGCCCCCGCCTATCTGACGATCTACCTGCCTGCTGCGTTTTGCCTGCTTTGCATCACGCGCCTGCTGCTTTGGCACCGCATGCCAGTGGACACGCTCAGTAACGAAGCGGTGGTGTGGCGGCTCAAACGCGCGGTCCTGATGGTGTGTGTGATTGGGGTCGCGTTCACGGCCTGGGCGCTCGCCTTGTTTCCCTATGGCGACGCCCATGCGCAGAGCCATGTGGCGTTTTATATGGCGATCACTGTAATCGGCTGTATTTTCTGCCTGATGCATTTGCGGCCGGCGGCGCTGGCGTTGACCATTATCGTGCTGGTTCCCTACACCGCGTTTTTCGCGACTCGCGGCGTGCATGTGTTCGATGCCATGGCGGCCAATGTCTTTCTGGTCGCGCTCGCGCTGATCGTGATTCTGTTTACCAACTATCGCGATTTCGCCAATCTGATCGAATCGCAAAAGGCCTTGCGCGCCAAACAGCAGGAAACCCAGCAACTCAGCGATGAAAACGACAGACTCGCCAACCTTGATAGCCTGACCGATCTGCCCAACCGGCGCCGCTTTTTTCGCGAGCTTGAGCGAACACTGAGCCATGCCACCCAAACTCGCCGCCGCTGCGCGGTGGGGGTATTGGACCTGGATGGCTTCAAGCCGGTCAACGATGCCTACGGGCACGCGATGGGCGATCTGGTGTTGATGGAAGTCGGGCGCAGGTTGCGCCAGCGTTGCGGCGACGTGGCCTTTGTCGCGCGTCTGGGCGGCGACGAGTTCGGCATCGTGATAGAGCGGGAGCTGGGGCAGGTCGAGTTACTCGAATTCGGCCGCAATATCTGCGAGCTGCTGCAGCTACCCTATGTGATGCCGGATGTCACCGCGCAACTGTCGGGTTCGATTGGCTTTGCGCTGTATCCCGACGCAGGCGACACGGCGGCGCTGCTGTTCGAACGGGCCGACTACGCGCTCTATTACGCAAAACAGCATAGCCGCGGCCTGCCCGTGATTTTCTCGTCACGCCACGAAACCGAGATACGGGAGACCAGCCTGATCGAGCAGACTTTGCGTCATGCCGATCCGATGCGTGAGTTGTCGCTGGCGTTCCAGCCCATCGTCGATGTCGCCACCGGCCAGCCGACCGGCTTCGAAGCATTGGCGCGCTGGCGCAGTCCGGCCCTGGGGCTGATTGCGCCGAATGTCTTTATCAAGCTGGCCGAGCGCTCGGATCTGATCCGTCAACTGACCGATATTCTGCTGCACAAGACCTTGCAGCAGATGCAAAGCTGGCCGGCCCACTTGTTGGTGTCGTTCAATTTATCGACGCGCGATATCGCCACACCGGAGGCGATCGCGCGATTGCGCGAGATCGTGCAATACAGCGGTATCGCACCGCAGCGGATCGAATTCGAAATCACCGAAACCGCCGTGATGCGCGATTTCGAGCAGGCGCAGCAGGCAATGTACGCGCTCAAGGCACTGGGCGTCAGGCTGGCGCTCGACGATTTCGGCACCGGCTATTCCAGTCTCAGCTATGTAAGGCGCCTGCCGCTCGACAAGATCAAGATCGATCGCAGCTTTATTGCCGAAATCGAGAACGATGCGACATGCGCCAGCATCGTCAAGAGCGTGATCGACCTGGCTCGCAATCTGGGGCTGGCCTGTGTGGTCGAAGGGGTGGAACACGCGGCGCAACTTGAGATTCTGGCCGGGCTGGGTTGCACCTCGGTGCAGGGTTTTCTGTTCGCGCAGCCGATGCCGGCCGACGAAATCGTGGCGTATCTGGCGCGCTGCCCCTCGCCTGTGACTGCCTCTTAATTTGTTCCTTAACGCACGCGGCCGCTTGTGCGACACTGAGGGCTGCGGTCGGGCCCGCCGATCGCTTAAACGATACATCCCCATCATCATGCTGACCCCAGCGAATATCCAGCGCTATGAGGAGCGCAGCTTCAATGCCTGGCCGGCGCTGCAAAGTGTCATCGCCGATGGTTGGTTGCTGCGTTTTGCGCAGGGCCATACCAAGCGCGCCAATTCGGTCAACGCAATCTCAGCCGCGCCCGCCTTGGAAGGTATCGTCGAATTCGCGGAGCCGCTGTATCGGCAATACGATTTGCCGCTGATCTTCCGTCTGACCCCGCTGGTGTCGACCGACTTCGACACGCAGCTCGAACAGCGCGGTTTCGCCTTGCTTGATCCGACCCTGGTACTGACGCGTCGTCTCGACGCGCCCATTTCCGCTGACCCTACGGTGACGCTGACCGAGCGGGCCACGCCCGATTGGCTGCATGGCGTCGACGAAGCCGCCCACTTGAGCCATACGGCACGCCAAACCCATCGCATGATGCTGGCGGCGCTGCGCTTGCCGGCGGTGTTTGCCACGGTGCTCGAAGATGGCGTGCCCATGGGCTATGGATTTGCGGTCTACGAACGCGGCGCGGTCGGTTTGTTTGATGTCGTGACCTTGCCGCAGGTGCGGCGGCGCGGCGTCTCCAGCCGTCTGTGCAAAACCCTGTTGGCCTGGGGCCGGCTGCGTGGCGCACGCGACGGATATCTGCAGGTTACGGCGGCTAACCATGGTGCGCTCGCGCTGTATCGCAACCTGGGCTTTCATCAAGCCTATTCTTATCACTATCGGGTATTGGCATGAGTCGACCGCGCTATCGCATAACGCTGGCGCCCAGCGGTCTGGTGTTCGAGGCATCATCCGACCAATCGTTGTTGAAGGCGGCGCGCGCTGCCCGCATCGTGATGCCCAGTTCCTGCCGTAACGGCACTTGCCGCACCTGCTTGTGCCGCATGCAAAGTGGCACGGTAGGTTATCAGATCGAGTGGCCGGGGCTGAGCTCCGATGAGAAGGACGAAGGACTGATCCTGCCGTGCGTCGCGGTGGCGCAGACCGATCTGGTGCTGGACAGTCCCTACGCCTACGAGATGGCGCCCTGAGTGGTGCCCTGAGTGGCACCATTAGCGGCACCCATTAACGGTACCCATTAACGGCACCCATTAACGGCACCCTGGGCGCCGTCATGCCAACCGTCCCGGCGGCTTGAGTGCGGATGCTGTTAATATAACGCCCTCGCACTGCGCGCCTGACACAGCCTGCGCGCAGCGGCCCTATCCGGGCCACCGACACCAGCGCGACCCGCGCTTCTTTGTGTAGCAAGGCCCGCGCCCCTGCTTAGTGCGTGGCGCGCGCTCATGCTTTGCGCCCGATCGGCGTTCCCTAGTCACGCCTGCTGCGGCCTTGTGCCCGCGCGGCCTCATTGATCAATCGATATGCAAGCAAGCAAGCTGGATGACCCGGCGGCGCCCGCGCGCCCGCTCAACGGACGGGATTACAAAACGCTCGCGCTGGCCGCTTTGGGCGGTGCGCTGGAATTCTACGATTTCATTATTTTCGTGTTTTTTGCGCCGGTGATCGGCCAACTGTTCTTCCCGCAAGCGATTCCCGACTGGTTGCGCCAACTGCAGACCTTCGGCATTTTCGCCGCGGGTTATCTGGCTCGTCCATTGGGCGGCATTGTGATGGCGCACTTCGGTGATCTGCTCGGACGCAAGCGCATGTTCACCCTGAGCGTATTCATGATGGCGTTGCCGACTTTAGCGATGGGCATGTTGCCAGCCTACGCGCAGATCGGTGTGGCGGCGCCCGCCTTATTGTTGTTGCTGCGTATTTTGCAAGGCGCGGCAGTCGGGGGCGAAGTACCGGGAGCCTGGGTCTTTGTGTCGGAGCATGTGCCTGCACGCCAGATCGGTTTTGCCTGCGGTACGCTCACCTCGGGCCTGACGGCCGGGATACTGCTGGGCTCGCTGATCGCGAGCGCGGTCCATCATGCTTATTCGGCCAGCGAAATTGCCGCTTACGCCTGGCGTCTGCCGTTTCTGGCGGGGGGCGTGTTCGGCATGGTGGCGGTGTACCTGCGGCGCTGGCTGCACGAAACACCGGTATTTGCCGAACTGCAACGGCGCAAGTCGCTGGCCGCCGAAGTCCCCTTGAAGGCCGTCGTGCGCGACCATCGCGGCGCGGTGGCGATATCGATGCTCTTGACCTGCGTGTTGGCGGCCGCCGTGGTGGTGGTGATTCTGATGACGCCCAGCATTCTACAAAAGCAATTCGGGCTGTCGCCTGCGCTGACCTTGAGCGCCAATATCGCCGCAACCCTGTGTCTGTCGCTGGGATGTGTTGCCTCTGGGGCGTTGGCGGGGCGCATCGGTGTCAAGCCCGTGCTGCTGGTCGGCTTTGTGCTGCTGGCGGCCAGCTACTATCTCGTGTTTGCCATCGTGGCGACGCATCCGGCCTGGCTCGTGCCCGTCTATGCGCTGGCAGGTCTGGTGGTGGGGGTGATCGGTGCGATTCCCTTGGTGATGGTGAATGCCTTTCCGCCCTCGGTGCGTTTTTCCGGTATTTCGTTTTCGTATAACGTGGCTTATGCCGCGTTCGGCGGCCTGACGCCGATCGCGGTTTCGGTCTGGATGAAAAACACCAGTCTGGCTCCCGTTGCTTTCGTCGCCGTCGTGTGCGCGCTGGGCTGGATCGGAGTGTGTTGTCTGCGCACCGCACCACCCCATCGCGCAGCCCGCGCCTTGGTGTCGGCTTGAAACTGGCTTGAAGCCGGTTTGACGCTGGCTTGAAGCGAGCATGCACTGGCTTGGGCGGCGCCTGGCGGTTGCCGGCGCCGCACCGTCCGACAGGCGCACCCGCGCCTGTCTTGCCGGACACCCTGGGGACACGCTGCGCTGTCTCGCAGCAGGCCATCACCCTGCGCTGTTCAGCGCGCCGCAACACCCGCAAACGCGTCACGATCCTCTATAGTATTGCAGCATCATCGGACCCTGACGCACTCGCGCCTGGCCTTTCGGTGTTGCGATGCGGCATCTAAAGCGGTTGACTTCGCCCCTCGCTTTATCTCAGAATCTGGACACGCAAACGTTTGCGTGCGTTTAAAAACACTCAATATGACGCCAGGAGGAGACCTATGAGATTGACTATCCGCCGCCGCATGCTGGCAGCTACCGTGCTTGTCGCCGCCAGTGCCGCCTTGCCGTTTTCCGCAGCGCATGCCCAGTCGGCCGCGAAACCCAAAGTCGCCTTGGTGATGAAATCGCTGGCGAATGAATTTTTCCTGACCATGGAAACCGGGGCCAAGGATTATCAGAAGCAGCACGCGGCTGACTTCGACCTGGTCACCAACGGGATCAAGGATGAAACCGATACGGTCAACCAGATCCGTATCGTCGAACAGATGATCGTGTCGCACGTCGACGCCATCGTGCTGGCGCCGGCCGATTCCAAAGCGCTGGTACCGGTGGTGAAGAAGGCCGTGGACGCCGGCATTATCGTGATCAATATCGATAATCAGCTCGATCCGGGCGTGATGAAGGACAAGGGCATCAATGTGCCGTTCGTCGGCCCTGACAACCGCAAGGGTGCGCGCATGGTCGGTGAAGCCCTGGCCAAGCATCTGCAGGCAGGCGATCAGGTCGGCATTATCGAAGGTGTCTCGACCACCACCAATGCGCAGCAGCGCACGGCAGGCTTCCGCGATGCCATGAATGCAGCCGGTGCCAAGGTCGTGTCGGTGCAATCGGGCGAATGGGAAATCGACAAAGGCAATGCAGTGGCCGCTGCGATGCTGAACGAATATCCGAACCTGAAGGCCCTGCTGGCCGGTAACGACAATATGGCAATTGGTGCCGTGTCGGCGGTGCGTGCGGCAGGCCGTCAAGGCAAGGTGCTGGTGGTCGGCTACGACGATATCGATGCAATCAAGCCGATGCTGGACGACGGTCGTGTGCTGGCGACCGCCAATCAGTTCGCCGCCAAGCAAGCTGTGTTCGGCATACAGACTGCCCTGAAGGCGCTGCATGACCATAAGAAGCAGAACGAGCTGAGCGGTGTCGTCGAAACGCCGGTGGAGCTGGTCACCAAGTAAGCCCGGCGCAAACGCGCCAGCCGGATCGACGCGGTGATGCCGGATGCGGCTCCAGTTTTTACGGAGCCGCCCGCTGTCGCTTCGCCGCCGGGCGCGCGGCCGTACCCGACTGCGGTCGCCCGCGCTGCCAGCCACGGCGGCGCCCGCTGGCATCCGCCACGATCGAAAGAGATCCAACACGATGTATGCAAGTACCGTTGACCATCCACATGCCGCTGTCCTGAGCGTCAGCGGCATTGGCAAGACCTATGCCGAGCCGGTGTTGGGCGATGTCGATCTGACTTTGCGTGCCGGCGAAGTGCTGGCGCTGACCGGCGAAAACGGAGCCGGCAAGAGCACGCTGTCGAAAATCATAGGCGGTCTGGTGGCGCCCACCACCGGGACCATGCAGCTGGCCGGCAAGCCTTATGCGCCCGCCAGCCGCACCGAAGCGGAAGCGCTGGGTGTGCGCATGGTGATGCAGGAATTGAATCTGCTGCCGACCCTGTCGGTGGCGGAGAATCTGTTTTTAAACAAACTGCCGCGCCGGGCCGGCTGGATTTCGCGCGGCGTATTGCGCGACCAAGCGCGTCAGGCAATGCAAAGCGTCGGCCTCGATGCGATCGATCCCGATACGTTGGTGGGCGAGCTCGGCATAGGCCATCAGCAGATGGTCGAAATCGCACGCAATCTGATCGGCGACTGTCGCGTGCTGATCCTCGACGAGCCGACCGCGATGCTGACCGCGCGCGAAGTCGATTTGCTGTTCGAACAGATCGCGCAACTGAAAGCGCAGGGCGTCGCGCTGGTCTATATCTCCCATCGGCTCGAGGAACTGGCGCGCATCGCCGATCAAGTCGCGGTGCTGCGCGATGGCCGCCTGGTCTGTGCCGATGCGATTGCCCGCTATACCAGCGACCAGTTGGTGACCATGATGGTCGGCCGCGAACTGGGCGAACACATCGATCTCGGCGTGCGCACGCTCGGCGCGCCGCGCCTCAAAGTGCAGGGCTTGAGTCGCGCACGCGCGGTGCGCGATGTGTCGTTCGAGGTGGGCGCAGGTGAAATCTTCGGCATCAGTGGTTTGATCGGCGCTGGCCGCACCGAGTTGCTGCGCTTGATCTACGGCGCCGACCGTGCCGATCAAGGCAGTATCGCCGTGGGCCAGCCGCTGCGCGAAGTGCAGATCACGGCACCGACCGATGCGGTTCGCCACGGCATCGCCCTGATTACCGAGGACCGCAAAGGCGAAGGCTTGCTGCTGACACAATCGATCGCTTCCAACGTGTCGCTCGGGCATGTCAAGCAACTGGCCAGATTGGGTCTGATCGACCGGCGCCGCGAAGATGCCCTGGCCCAGAAGCAGATCGATGCGATGCGCGTGCGCACGCGTGGACCGGGCCAGGTGGTCGGCGAATTGTCCGGCGGCAACCAGCAGAAAGTGGTGATCGGGCGCTGGTTGGCGCGCGATTGTCCGGTGATGCTGTTTGACGAGCCGACCCGCGGTATCGACGTGGGTGCCAAGTTCGAGATCTATAGCCTGCTCGGTGCCCTTGCGCGCGAGGGCCGTGCCATCGTGGTGGTGTCCAGCGATCTGCGTGAATTGATGCTGATCTGCGACCGTATCGGCGTGATGTCGGCGGGACGTATGGTACGTACCTTTGCCCGCGACGGATGGAGTCAGGACGCGCTGTTGGCAGCGGCGTTCTCGGGCTACGACACGGAGCTGGAACCCAATCAGGCGAGCGCCGCGCCGGCTTGAACCCGACGCCGCCGTGTTTCAAGTATGAAGAATAAGGAAGACGTCATGACGAATCGTTCCGCACCGGCCAAGCCTGTGCTTTCCGCTGGCGAGCAAGCCAGTCAGGATGCCGCCCGCGATCGTGCGCGCGCGCGTAACAGCAGCCTGAACAGTTATCTGGGTCTGGCCGGCGCTTTGCTGGCCATCATCGTGTTGTTTTCCTTGCTGAGCTCGCACTTTCTCAGTTACGACACCTTCAGCACCATCGCCAATCAGATTCCCGATCTGGTGGTGATGGCGGTCGGCATGACCTACGTGCTGATCATCGCCGGCATCGATCTGTCGGTCGGCTCGGTGCTGGCGCTGGCGGCATCGGCGGTGAGCGTGGCGATGCTGAAGTGGGGCTGGGGTGTCGTGCCTGCTGCCGGCTTTGCGATTGTGGTGGCGACGCTGGCCGGTACCATCACGGGCTCGGTCTCGGTCGGCTGGCGCATTCCTTCGTTTATCGTCTCGCTGGGCGTGCTCGAAATGGCGCGAGGGGTGGCCTATCAAATGACCGATTCGCGCACCGCTTATATCGGCGGAGCGCTCGATTGGCTGTCCAATCCGATTGCCGTCGGTATTTCGCCGGCGTTTATTGTGGCGCTGATCGTGATGGGGGTGGCGCAGGCGGTGCTGACGCGCACCGTGTTCGGCCGCTATCTGATCGGCATCGGTACCAATGAAGAAGCGGTGCGGCTGGCCGGGATTGATCCGCGTCCCTACAAGATCGCGGTGTTTGCCCTGATGGGCGCGCTCGCCGGGCTGGCCTCGCTGTTCCAGGTCTCGCGTCTGGAAGCGGCCGATCCGAATGCCGGTGTCGGACTTGAACTGCAGGTGATTGCGGCGGTGGTCATCGGCGGCACCAGCCTGATGGGCGGGCGCGGTTCGGTGATCGCCACCTTCTTCGGCGTGCTGATTATTTCGGTGTTGGCGGCAGGGCTTGCGCAAGTCGGCGCCAGCGAGCCGACCAAACGCATCATCACGGGCGCGGTGATCGTGATTGCGGTGGTGCTGGATACCTACCGCAGCCGGCGCAAGCAGCGCCTGGCCTAGGCACAACTCCGGCGGCGGCGCGCGGATGCGTGCCGCCGCTTCAACTATCGAGCGGGTTTCGAGATGGCAACCATCAAAGACGTCGCGGCATTGGCCGGCGTTTCGTTCACCACCGTGTCTCACGTGATGAACCAGACGCGGCCGGTCAGCGCACCGGTCGAAGCCAAGGTGCGGGCGGCCATACGCCAGCTCAATTACGTGCCCTCCGGGGTTGCGCGCTCGCTACGGGCGCGCGCAACCGGGACCATCGGTCTGCTGGTGCCGAACAACACCAATCCGTACTTTGCCGAACTCGCGCGCGGCATTGAAGATTACTGCGAGCGCAGCGGCTATTGCGTGTTTCTGTGCAACTCCGATGACGACCCGCGCAAGCAGCAAAACTACCTGCGCGTACTGCGCGAAAAACGCATTGATGGCTTGATCGTGGCCTCGGCCGGCGATGACGGTTTGCTGGCGGACCTGTTGGCGGCGACGCGCGTGCCGGTGGTGATGGTCGACCGCCAGATTACCGGGCTGGTGGCGGACGCGGTGCAGATCGACCACGAGGCGGGCGCGTATCTGGCGACGCGTCATCTGCTGGATCTTGGGCATCGCGAGATCGGCTGCATAGGCGGGCCACCAGGCATGGACGTCAGCGCGCTGCGGTTGAATGGCTTCAAGCGCGCCATGCAGGAGGGCGGATTGACCTTGGGTCCCTACAGCATCGTGGCCAGCGATTTCTCCAGTCACGGCGGCTATGACGCGGCCAAGCGCCTGTTCGAAACGGTCAAGCCCAGCGCTATCTTCGCGGGCAACGACATGATGGGCATCGGCGCCTTGCGTGCCGCGGCGGAACGCGGTCTGCGCGTCCCGCAAGATGTGTCCATCGTAGGCTTTGACGATATTGAACTGGGCCGCTACGTCTTTCCGGCGCTCAGCACGGTGGGGCAGCCGATTCTGTCGCTCGGCGAGGCCACGGCGCGCACGCTACTCGATCGCATCGCCGGCACGCTGCAGGGGGAGCCGCATCGGCAGGTTTTGCCGCCGGGGCTGACCGTGCGCGAATCGACCGGTCCGGCGCCGCGCAACGCCAGCACGACTTAACGACATAGACACAACCATTGGAACAGATCGTAGTGGACGCTCAAACACAGGCCGGTAACGGCCGCGTTGCCGTGGTCGGCAGCTTGAATATGGATCTGGTGGCACGTGCCCCACGCCTGCCGCAGCCGGGTGAAACGCTGACCGGTAGCGACTTTATGACTGCCGCCGGGGGCAAGGGCGGTAATCAGGCGGTGGCTGCAGCGCGCCTGGGGGCTCGGGTGGCGATGGTGGGCCGGGTTGGCGCCGACGCGTATGGCACGCAACTCAAGCATGGCCTGCAGGCCGAGGGCATTGATTGCAGCGGCGTCGAGACCTGTGCCGACACGCCTACCGGGGTGGCGCTGATCGTGGTCGACGATGCCAGTCAGAATGCCATCGTGGTGGTGGCCGGCAGTAACGGACAGCTGAGTGATGCCGACGTCGCGCGCCATGCCGATGTGCTGGCGCAGGCCGACGTGATCCTGTGCCAACTCGAAGTGCCGCTGGCGACGGTCAAGGCCACGCTGGATCTGGCGCGCCGGTTGGGCAAGCGCGTGCTGCTCAATCCAGCCCCGGTGGCGGGACCGCTGGGCGCCGATTGGCTGGGTGCGGCTGATTTTCTGGTGCCTAACGAACTCGAGGCTGCGGCCCTGACCGGGCTGCCGATTGTGACCGTCGACGACGCCATCGGCGCCGGCCGCGAATTGCTGGCACGCGGTGCGCGCCACGTCATCATCACCTTGGGGGCGCGCGGCGTGGTGGCGGTATCGCCCGAAGCCGCCCAACACTATCCGGCACGCGTGACCGATGCGATCGATACCACCGCAGCGGGCGACACCTTCCTGGGAGGCCTCGCGGCAGCGCTGGCGCGCGGTGCCGCGCTGGCCGATGCGATCCGCTTCGGTCAGGCGGCTGCTGCCTTGTCGGTGACGCGCGCAGGCGCGCAACCGTCGATTCCTTATTTGTACGAGGTAAGCGTCCCATGAAAAAAAGTCTGCTGATCAATATTGCGCTGTCGCGCCTGATCGCATCGTTAGGCCATGGCGACCGCGTGGTGATCTGCGATGCCGGCTTGCCGGTGCCGCCGGGGGTGGAGGTGATCGATCTGGCCTTGAGTCGCGGGATTCCCGATTTCGCGGCGACCGTCCATGCCATCGTGTCCGAGATGCAGGTGGAGCGGCATGTGATCGCGCAGGAATTCCTGCGTCACAGCTCGGCGCCCCTGACGGCCATCGAAACCCTGACCCAGGAGCAGCAACTGGGCGCCCGGCAGGTGGTCGATCACGAGAATTTCAAACGTCAAACCCGCGACGCGCGGGCGATCGTGCGCACCGGCGAATACACGCCGTACGCCAACATCATGCTGTGCGCGGGGGTGGTGTTCTAGCCTTGCGGCGCGACGGCAGCACCCCTCGGGTAACGTGTGTCACCAAGTCGTCATCGATTTGTAGCATGTTGACGGTTCCGCTACGTTTGATTGCCGACTGCCCGACATGAGCCAAAATCCCGACTTGAACCACGAACAACTGATGCAGCGCATCCGCGAAGATCTGATCGACAGCTACGACGAGGAGCTGGAGATGGAGATCGACGACCGCGAGCGGCTGGACGGCACGGCGTCCGTGCTGGGACTGGATGCCGATGCGGCGGCACTGCGCGAGCATCGCCAGCATTATTTTCGCGAGTTGTTTCGCTTGCAGGGCGAGCTGGTCAAGTTGCAGGATTGGGTGGTCAACACCCAGCACAAGGTCATCATCATTTTCGAAGGACGCGATGCGGCCGGCAAGGGTGGCGTGATCAAGCGCATCACCCAACGCCTGAATCCGCGCGTATGCCGCGTGGCCGCGCTGCCGGCGCCGAACGATCGCGAACGCACCCAGTGGTACTTCCAACGCTATGTGTCGCATCTGCCCGCCGCCGGTGAAATCGTCTGCTTCGATCGCAGCTGGTACAACCGGGCCGGGGTCGAACGGGTGATGGGCTTTTGCAGCGACGACGAATACGAAGAATTCTTCCGCTCGGTGCCCGAGTTCGAGAAGATGTTGGTCCGCTCCGGCATACAGTTGATCAAATACTGGTTCTCCATCACCGATGAAGTACAGCATTTGCGCTTTCTGGGCCGCATCCACGATCCGCTCAAGCAATGGAAGCTGAGCCCGATGGATCTGGAATCGCGCCGGCGTTGGGAAGACTACACGCGCGCCAAGGAAATCATGATCGATCGCACCCATATCGCGGAAGCGCCGTGGTGGGTGGTGCCGGCCGTCGACAAAAAGAAGGCGCGCCTGAATTGCATCGCGCATCTGTTGTCGCAAATGCCGTATCACGAAATCGAACGGCCGTCGGTGACCCTGCCGGAGCGCGTCCATCATGAAGACTATATGCGCCGCCAACTCGCCGAAGAGCTGGTGGTGCCGCAGGTGTATTGATCGCGCAATACGTCCCCAATACCCCGCGAGTGGGCCGGTAATATTGGCCCCGGTGAAAGCGGCGGTCCTTTCCGGTATATTCATGTGGTACCGATGCGCATGCTCCCGAGCTGACGCATCGGTCATCGCATCCCGCGCACATGCGGGCAGGGCGCCCAGCGCAGCCGCACCGACTCGATCTTGGTGCGGGGCCCGCACTGGCCGCCCACCGAGCGCTATCCGCCAATTTTTGATGAGTCCCAATGACCGCCAACGATAACCCGCTGTTGCAAGCCTGGAGCGCCGCCGAACAATTTCCGCCGTTCGCGCAGGTACGCCCGGAACATTTCGCCCCCGCTTTCGATCTGCTGTTCGCCGAACATCTCGCCGAGGTTGAGGCTATTGCCGCCAACCCCGCGCCCGCAAGCTTTGCCAATACCGTGGAGGCCTACGATGCGGCGGGTGCCCGCCTGGCGCTGGTGGAATTCCTGTTGGACAACCTGACCTCATCGGAAACCTCGCCGGCCTTGCAGGAGGTCGAGCGCGACATGGCCGGCAAGCTGGCCGACCACCACAGCGCGATCGCGCTGCACGCGGGTTATTTTGCCCGTCTGGACGCGTTGTACGCGCGGCGCCAGGAGCTTGAGCTGAACGAAGAGCAACAGCGTTTGCTGGCGCGCATCCATTTGAACTTCGTGCGCGCAGGGGCCCAGCTGACGGGTGCCGCACGCGACCGCTACGCCGCCATTTCCAGCCGTCTCGCGCAACTGAGCACGCAGTTCTCGCAGAACGTGCTGGGCGACGAAGCCGAATACAAGCTGGTGCTGAACGGTCCCGACGATTGCGCCGGTCTGCCCGACTATCTGCTGAGCGCGGCCAAGTCGGCTGCCGCCGAACGCGGTTTGGACGGCTACGTGATCACGCTATCGCGTTCCTTGATCATGCCTTTCCTGACCTTCTCGACGCGCCGAGATCTGCGCGAGCAGGTGTGGCGCGCGCGCCGCGTGCGAGGTACCCACGCCGAGCGCGACAACCAGCCGCTGGCCCGCGAGATCCTCGCGCTGCGCGTGGAGCGCTCGGCGCTGCTGGGCTACAAGAACTTCGCCGATTATGCGCTGGCCGATCGCATGGCGGGTACGCCTGAAGCCGTCTATGGCCTGCTCGAGCAGGTCTGGGAGCCGGCCAAGCGCCGGGTTCAGCAAGAGCGCGCAGCCCTGGTCGAGATGGCGCGCAAGCTGGGCGAATCCGACATCATCGAACCCTGGGACTGGCTGTACTTTGCCGAGAAGGTGCGGGCCGAGCGCTACGCGCTGGACGAAGCACAGATCAAGCCGTACTTCAGCCTGAACGCCATGATTGCCGCCATGTTCGATTGCGCGCAACGCTTGTTCGGTTTGAGTTTCGAGGAACGCCGCGATGTTGTGCTGTACCACCCGGACGCACGTCTGTGGAATGTGCATCGTGATGGCAAGTTGATCGGCTATTTCATCGGCGACAACTTCGCGCGCGCTTCGAAGCGCAGCGGCGCATGGATGCATGTATTCCGCCAGCAAGCGCGTAACGGCGGCGAGTCGCTGCCCATCGTGATCAACAACAACAACTTCGCCAAGAGCAGCGACGGTCGCACCTTGCTGAGCTTCGACGATGTGCGCACGCTATTCCACGAATTCGGTCACGGTCTGCATGGCCTGCTGTCCGACGCAACGTACAGCACCCTGTCGGGCACCAATGTCCCGCAGGATTACGTGGAATTGCCGTCACAGTTGTACGAGCACTGGGCCAGGGTGCCGGAAGTGCTGGAACGTCATGCGCGCCACGTCGACACCGGCGCCCCGTTGCCGGCCGATTTGCTGGCCAAGATCCGCGCGGCCGAAACGTTCAACCAGGGCTACGACACGGTGCGTTACACCGCCTCGGCGCTGATTGATCTGGCCTTGCATCAGCGCGCCGACGCCGACGGTGTCGATATCGTCGAATTCGAGGCTCAGGAGCGCGCGCGCCTGGGCGTGCCCGACGAGACCGGCATGATGCACCACCTGACCCACTTCAACCATATCTTCGCGGGCGATTCCTATGCTGCAGGCTACTACGTCTATATGTGGGCCGAAGTATTGGAAGCCGACGCCTTCGACGCGTTTGAAGAGGCCGGCAACGCGTTCGACCCGGTGCTGAGCAGCAAGCTGTATCGCCACATCTACAGCGCCGGCGATACGCACGAGCAGGGTGCGGCCTTCCGTGCCTTCCGCGGGCGCGATCCGCAGGTGGCGGCCATGTTGGATAAGCGGGGATTGTTGGAGGCGGCTTGAGTTTATCGACTTAAGCTCATCAGATGATGTGATCCGATGAGGTAAGCCGCCGCTAGTCAAAAAAAACGCCGCCGGGCGAGTCAGCCGGCGGCGTTTTTGATGGGTAGCACATACTATGCGCGGGCACGCCGCATCAATTTCTCCACATACTCACGCGCCGTATCGACCCCAAGCGCCAGCAAGTTGTCCCCCACCACCCACTCGGTGCTGCTCCACCCCGGCACACGACTGTCCACGCAATAACCGATCACCCAACAGCGTTCTTCCTCGGCGATCGCATCGCGTGCGGCCAGCACCGCTTCGGCCGGCGCATCGAAATGCAGATGCATCATCGGCGTATGCGGCGTGCCCGGGTTGAGACGCAGACCCGGCACCGTTTGCAGGGCTTGAGCCAGATCCAGCGCGCATTGGTAGTACTCGGGAATACGTGCGATACGGGTATCGAATTGCATCGCTGCCGCGGCCAGAAACGGGCTGATCTGGGGGAGTTCACCGCCGAAGCGGCGCTGCCACAATCTGGCTTGCGCCACAAAGGCGGCGTCGCCCGCCAGCAGCGCGCCGCTGATGCCGCCTATCAGCTTGTAGACCGAGACGTAGACCGAATCGAACAGGGCGGCCAGCTCGGCATAGGAGCGACCATAGTAGGGCTGACATTCCCACAGGCGCGCACCGTCCATATGCAGCGTCACGCCACGTGTGCGTGCCTTGTCCCTCAGCGCGAGCAAGGCATCCCAACTGGGCAGCTGGCCACCGGCTTCGCGGATCGGCAGCTCGACCATCAGCGCGGCGATCGGCTCGCCGATGCCGTCGAGATCTTCGCGGGTCAGGGGACGATTCCAGTCGCCCGCCAATACGCCTTCCAGATGCAGCAGCGACGCGTAGGCACGCGACTCATGCAGTTCCAGATGCGAGGTTGGATGCATTGCAAAACGCGGCAAACCGGCGCGCTCAGTCCAGATTTTTAAAGCGATTAACTGCGCCATCTTGCCGCTGGGCATAAACACCGCCGCCTCCTTGCCCAGCAGCGAGGCGATCTTTTGTTCGAAAGCCGCCAGCGCGTGACCGTTGCCGTAGGCATCGGTATCGAGCGCGTTGCTGGCGCTCCAATCGGCGAGCCGCTGGAAGGTCTCAGCGGGTGTCGGGCGCGGAAAGCCGCTGATCAGGGTGGTGCATTGCCGCATCAGGGCTTTGCGTTGTTCAGGCGTGTAGGGCATGGGGTGTGATATCGAGAGGGTCAGGCGTGTCGGGGTGAACGCTGCATCGTAGGTGTTTCCGCGGCGGAACTCAACGTATGGCGCGCCGGCTCAGCTGCCGGCGACGCCGCGGATGCAATGGATAAAGTAGTCGGCCGGCCCGGTCAGTACAGCGCCTTCGCGCACCAGCAGCATCAGCTTCAGCGGCGGCAGTGTCTGGGTCAGCGGTAACGCTTGCATGCGCTCGCGCAATACTGGCATGTCGAGCGCGAGGCTGGAGAAAGTGACGACCGCGTCCAGCGTTTCGAGCAGACCGTAAAACAGCGACTGCGAGGCGCAGCGCGTGACCTTGGCGGGCGGGGGCAGACCTTGCTTGGCGTAGAGCGCGGCGACGAAATTGGGATAGGCGTCGCTGGGATCGGTGTGCAACCATTCCGCCTCCTGCAGTTGCGCGAGGTCGGTGCAGCCGGCATAGCGGCTATCGCGACGCACCGCGAAGCGGGTAGCGAACTCGTCCAGTTCGACGAAATTCAGTGCCGTGTGCTCGGGCCAGTCGGTAAACGCCGCCAGCGCAAAATCGAGCATGCCGTTGCGCAGATTTTCGAACAAAGCAGCGGTGGAGTATTCCAGGAAGTCGACTTTGACCCCCGGCATGCCTCGCCGAAACTGGGCAAACGACTGCGGCAGGACCGTCATGCCGGCCAGCGGCGTCACCCCGATCAGCAGGCGGCCATCACGTGCGCCTTTGAAATGCGCCATCTCCTCGGTGGCCCGCTCCAGCTCGCGCACGATCAATCGGGCCCGTTGCAACAGGGCGGCGCCCTCTGCCGTGACGCTGACACCGGTCGCATTACGCATCAGCAGCGTCAGTCCAACGGACGATTCGAGCTCACGGATGGCCTTGCTGATGGCCGGCTGCGACACGCACAGGGCGCGGGCGGCGGCATGCATACTGCCGGTTTCGGCAATCGCCACCAAAGCGCGAAGTTGTTGATGTTTCATGGGGTAAAAGGTGGGGTGGGCGTGGCGGAGCACGCGCGGAACGCGGCAAATGGGAGCATAGCTGATAAATGTTGGTTATCTGAATAAGATTTTTTGATTATTTATTTTTCACCAACCTTTTTAGTATCTATCGCATCCCACGCCCCCATCGATCAGGGTGGGCTGCTGCCGCGCATTTGGCGACTTGGGGGCGAACACCAGGCAAAACCCGGCACATACCCAGCATCGAGGAGACCCCATGGCCCACGCGACCGGCATCATTCCCGAAATCGAGCAGCAACACGGGGAATTCAAGCAGATACGCCAGCAGATCCACGCCCATCCTGAACTGGGTTTCGAGGAGTTCCAAACCAGCGCGCTGGTGGCCGAGCGGCTCAAGGCCTGGGGTTATGAGGTGTTCGAAGGCGTAGGCGGCACCGGCGTGGTGGGGCGTTTGCAACAGGGCAGCAGTGCGCGGCGCATCGGTATTCGGGCCGATATGGACGCGTTGCCCATCCATGAAGCCACCGGCTTGCCATACGCCAGTACGCATGAGGGCAAGATGCACGCCTGCGGCCACGACGGACATACGGCTATTTTGTTGGCAGCGGCCCGGCATCTGGCGCAAACGCGCCAGTTCGACGGTACCCTGCATCTGATTTTCCAACCGGCCGAAGAGGGGCTGGGCGGCGCGCCGCGCATGATGGACGATGGTCTGTTCGAGCGCTTTCCGTGCGATGCGGTATACGCCTTGCACAATGGCCCGGGCGTGCCGGTCGGCAAGTTTGTGGTGCTGGAAGGCGCCATGGCGGCATCGTCGGATTCGGTGACCATCACGCTCACCGGCAAGGGCTCGCACGGGGCCATGCCGCAGTTCGGACGGGATCCGGTGGTGGCGGCGGCCAGTCTGGTGATGGCTTTGCAGACCATCGTATCGCGCAATGTCGCCGCTTCCGAGGCCGCGGTGGTGACGGTGGGGTCAATCCAGGCCGGCTCGGCGCCCAACGTGATCCCCGGGGAAGCCAAGCTGCTGATCACGGTGCGCGCGCTGAATCGCGAAGTGCGCGAACTGCTCGAACGCCGCATTCACGACATTGCCGAAGCGCAAGCGCGCAGCTTCGGTGTCGAAGCCCGGGTGGAATATCGCCATATCTCGCGGGTGCTGGTGAATACACCGGCGGAGACGGCGACCATGCGTCAGGTGATCACCGCCATGGTCGGCGCGGAAAACATCATCACGCCGCCTGGCGGCATGATGGGGAGCGAGGATTTCTCGTGGATGCTGGAGCGCGTGCCCGGATGTTATGTGGTGATCGGTAACGGTCTGGAGGGCCATGGCGGTTGTATGATCCACAACCCCGGCTACGACTTCAACGATGCCGCCTTGCCGTTTGGCGCCAGCCTGTGGGTCAAGCTGGTTGAACATTGCCTGGCCCCGACGGCCTGAGATCATGACCCCCAGTTCCTCCCAAACCGCCTCGCGCGATAGCGGCGCTTATCTTCAGACCGCGCAGCCGGCCTGGCGCACGATTGCGGCCGCCGCCCTTGGCAACGGCCTGGAGTTGTTTGATTTCACCATCTTCAGCTTCTTTGCGGTGGTGATCGGCAAACTTTTTTTCCCGGTGCAAGGCCAGTACGGGCCTTTGCTGCTGTCCTTGGCCACCTTCGGTTTGGGTTTCGTGACCCGTCCGCTGGGCGGACTGGTCATCGGCCACTATGCGGACCGCCATGGGCGCAAGGCCGCCCTGACGCTTACCATCCTGGCGATGGCCTTGGGCACGGCGCTGATCGGCCTGACACCGACCTACGCTCAGATCGGTATCGCCGCGCCCGTGCTGCTGGTGGTCGGGCGCCTGATCCAGGGCTTTTCCGCCGGCGGCGAGATCGGCACGGCATCGACCTATTTGATGGAGTCGGCGCAGCGTGGCCGGCGCTGTTATTGGGTCAGTTGGCAAATGGCGAGCCAGGGTGGGTCGGCATTGATCGGCGCGCTGTTTGCGGTGGCCCTGAGCCGCGGTCTGCAGCCGGCGGCACTGGAAGCCTGGGGCTGGCGGGTGCCTTTCCTGATCGGTCTGTTGATCGCGCCGGTCGGGCTGTATATGCGCCGTCACCTGCCCGAAACGCACACCGCATCCGCGCCGGCGGCGGATGCGCCCGGCATTCTGGGCAGCCTGCTACGCGTGCATCGCGGCAAGATCGGCTTGGGCATTGCGCTGATACTCGGCGGTACCGCGTCGATGTATATCACGGTGTTTTATATGCCGTCGTATATGGTGAAGAGCTTGCACATGCCGGCCGCCACCGCGTTTCTGGCTGCCTGCGTCGCGGGGGCGGTGCTGTTGGTGGTCTCGCCCTGGGCCGGTAAGCTGGCCGATCGCCTGCCGCGCCGCAAACCGCTGGTGTTGGGGGTGTCGCTGGCTAGCGGCGTGCTGATCTATCCGGCCTTCAATCTGATCCGGCTGTATCCGAATTTACCGGTCGTGATGGCGGTGACCGCGGTGTTGGTGTTGTTGATGGCGCTCGGGTCGCCAGCCGGCTTTGTGCTGGTGATGGAGGCGTTTCCGCGCGAGGTGAGGGTGACCGCCCTGGCCTTGGTGTACAGCGTCGGCGTGACCCTGTTCGGTGGCTTTGCGCAGTTTATTGTGACCTGGTTGATCAGCCGCACCGGCAACGTGTTGGCGCCGGCCTGGTATATGAGCGCATGCAGCGTGGTCAGCATCGTTGCGCTGCTGCGCTTTGTGGAGCAGGCTGATCCCGACTGAGGGGATGCCCACTGTGGCGCACGGTGTCTGACGCGAGTCAGCCTATGACAGCGACCGGATAGCCCCCAAGGGCATCCGGTCGCGTCGTTTTTGCGGCGTCAAACCGCGAAAGCGACCTTTTCCTTGAGTTTGTCCACCGCTTCCCGTGCCAGGCCGAGCTCGCCCAGGATGCTCTCGCTGCTGGCGGTGGCGGTCTCGCGTTCGAGACGCGCAACCAGTTCGGCCAGCTTGGCGCTATCCTGCCGTGCTGCGACAAAGGCTTGAATCGAAGCGCCGGCCTGGAAGGCACCGAACAAGGCGTCGCGCACGTCGTCCGGCAAGTTGCGGGTCCAGACATGGGTTTTGCCATTGAACACCACGGCCGGGCCGCTCGGTTTTTCCTTTTTGACTTGCGACAGCAGGCCAAAGGCGCGCGCCGCATCGGCGATCTGTTCGCGCGAGAACAGTTCTTCCGCCGAAATATCGAATTCGGCGATATGCGCTTCAATTGTGCTCATCGCCGCGGCGCGGCTTTCGCGCTTATGCTGGGCGCGCACCACGATGTCGCGCAACTCGTCGGCTTCGGCCGCGGTGATCGAAAAATTCGCCTGCTTTTTCTGCAGTTCGTCGAAGCGATTGAGTTCTGGATCGGAGAGAAGTTTGGCCATGAAAGTCGTGCGTGAGCGTCGAAGGAAGCCGCGCCTGGGGCGCGGCGGCACACCCGGCTCGCGACCGCGGCGCGTGCCGTATTGCGGACGGTCCAGGTCCAGCATCGAGCGCGCAGGCGAGTGGGGGCGCCATTCTACTAAAAGCGGGCGCTCCTGTGCAGCTCGATTGCAACAAGCGCCAGCGTATCGCAGCGAACCCCGCAGGGTAGGGCTCAGCGCTGGGGAATGAGGGTGGCCCGGTCAACCGCGACGGCCGTCACGCTGTTTTGCGGCGAACCGTCTATCAGCTTGTCGGAGTAGGTCAGGTAGACCAGCGTGTTGCGCGCCTTGTCGACGATGCGCACGACGCGCAGGCGCTTGAAGATCAGCGAAGTCCTTTCACTGAATACTTCCTCTTGCTGCGGCAGTGGCTGGCTGATGCGGATAGGGCCGACCTGACGGCAGGCGATGGAGGCTTCGGATTTGTCTTCGGCCAGGCCCAGCGCGCCTTTGATGCCGCCGGTTTTGGCATGCGACACGTAGCACGTGACGCCACTGACTTTGGGATCGTCATGGGCGTCGACCACAATTTTGTGATCCGGGCCGATCAACTGGAAAGCGGTGTCGACCGCGCCCACTTGTTCGGCGCGGGCGGATGTCATGCCGCCGAGCCCGACGGCAAGTAGGGCGCCCAGCGTCATCATGGGGCGCGAAAATTTGAACATGGCGTATCCTGTTTAGAATGAGGTCGGGTAAAGCTTGATACCGAGTTGAGACGCGATACAAAGATGGGATGTGCAGCGAGCATTGTGCCGTATCACCGGGCATTCTGGTCGCCGCTTCCCCCAATTGGCCCCTCGCCGGAGTGCGCCTGAAGATGCCCGCCACCCCCTTGCCGCAGCCTACCTGCCCGCTATGCGGCGCGCCCAACCAGTGCGCGCCGGCGCACAGCGGCAGCTTTGCAACCCCTTGCTGGTGTTCGTCCCGGCCACTAAATATTCCGGCGCAAGTCCTGGCGCGGATTCCCGCAGCGCAACGCGGTCTTGCCTGCCTTTGTGCCCGATGTGCCCAGGGCGAATAAGGGGAGGTAAATCTGTCACTTTTTTTGGTGTGAAAATTCCCTCTTGAAAACGGTTGGGCCATCCCTATTTTCTGTTCTGCGTAGGTCAGCGCGATACGCGCAGCCCGTTCCGATAAATTCGCCGCTCGGCGGACGGACCGTGTGCGCACCATTCAAGCACCTCTGGCGCTTAAGCGAGCCGGTTCGTTTTCACTGATGTAGGAGGAAATATCATGAGTAGTCCTTATTTTGGTGTTGATCTGTTTGGCGAACTTGACCGCCTGCAGCGTCAAATGTCTTCCGTGTTCGATGGTCTGCCGACCAGCATCCGGGCTAGCCGTTTTTCCGCATTCCCGCCGGTCAACGTCGGCACCACCGAAGACACGATCGAAATCGTCGCTTTCGTACCCGGCATCGATCCGGCCAAGCTCGACGTCTCGATCGACAAGGGTGTGCTGACCATCAGCGGCGAGCGCAAGGCGCCGGTATTCGAAGCCAACGGTGAACGCCGGGTTTATGCGCAGGAGCGCTATAACGGTAATTTCCGTCGAGTGGTTGAACTGCCTCAGCAGGCGGATCCCGACCGTGTCGAAGCGCGTTACGTGAACGGTTGCCTAAGCATCAGCGTGCACAAGCAGGAAGCATCGAAGCCGCGTTCGATCACCATCCAGTAATACGCCCAGGAGATACGTCATGAACTCAACGACTGCATTGACCGCCACCCAGGGTGGCAAGGATGTGCCGCTGGCTTCGGCCCGTACCGCATCGGAGCGCAATGGCTCGGAACGCCGCCTGACCGTGACGCCCGCCGTCGACATCGTGGAAGACACGCACGGCATCACGCTATGGGCCGATCTACCCGGCGTTGCCAAGGAAAACCTCGACGTCAAGGTGCACGACGGCAACCTGTCCATCGAGGCACAGGCAACGGTGGCATCGCCGGTTGGATTGCGCCTGCAGCACGCCGAAATTCGTGCGCCGTATTTCGCCCGGGCTTTTTCGCTGAGCAGCGACTTCGATACCACCCGTATCGATGCGAATTTGCAGGATGGCGTGCTGAAGCTGACGATACCGCGCCGCGATGAAGCGCGGCCGCGCAAGATCGAAGTGCGGACTGCGTGAGCGTAGTCGCTGGACCCTGGGCATCATGCCGCCTTACATAGGCGGCGCCCACCAGCGCCGTACCGTAGTTGCAAACACAAGCGCAAACCCAAGCGCAAGCGCAAACGCCCGACCCGCAGCCAACGCGCTGCCGGTCGGGCGTTTGCCTATCCAGCGTCAGAATTCCACCAGCGCAAAATCGCTCTTGCCGACATCGCACAGCGGACAGCGCCAGCTGTCCGGAATAGCTTCCCAGCGCGTGCCGGGGGCAATGCCCTCGTCCGGCAAACCGGCCGCTTCGTCGTAGATCCAGCCGCAAATCAGGCAGATCCATTGTTTGAATGCGCTGCTCGCTGCGGAGCCGATGGTGAGGGTGGCACTCGGCGCAGCGCTGGCGGTGCCGGACAGGTTGCCGGGTTCGTCCAATTCAAATACGGGGGCGGATACCGCCGGGGCGCTATCTGCGGCGAAATAGCCTTGCAGTTGCTGTAGCAGGCGCTTGGCCTCCTGGGTCGATAGGTCGATCCAATACGGCGCGCCAGCGCCATCGTTCAAGCGTTCGGGGGCAAACTGGATTTCCAGGGCGGTGTCTTTTTTGTACATGGAGGCGGTGGCACATCGGCCGGCAGATGATTGCGGTCAAACCAACGTTGCGGACGTCGCTGACGTTGTAGGACAGAGTCCGTATTTTAGTCGGCAGTGCGTTAACTTGCAGGGTAGCGGCAGGGCGGGGCGCCCAGCGTCCACCATGGCCGCCCGGGCCGTGACGCGCCGCTCAACATGGAGCCGGTCCGGGCTTGGCGATATACCGATGACGGCATAACGTCACGCGAGGCGCCGACGTTTGATCTATGACGATGCCGTTGCGGGTATCATCGTGGCCGGCATCGAAGCTCAGGCGTATTGTCCAGGCGCCTTCGAATAAGATGCTCATGGAACGGTAAGTGCCTGGTTTCGATTTCAACACAAAAAATATTCAAGCAGGCTATGGCGGAATTTTCCAGCATTGCAGCGCGAGACGAGAGAGCGGCACCCCAGCGCGGTTTGGCCGCGTGGGCCCCGGAAGTCCTCATTTTTCTGCTGGTGGCAGCGGCCTTGCTGTTTGCCGAATGGCACTTGATCGAACTGCCGCATCTTGAAGTCGGCGACTTCGCGGCCAATAGTTTGCTGATCGAGCGGGCCAAGTCCCTCCATCTATGGATAGGCAATTACTCCCGCGTCGGCTTCAATCATCCTGGCCCCGCGATACTGTATGTGCTGGCGGCGGGAGAGCTGCTCTTCTTCGACCAGTGGCACCTGTTGGCGTCACCGTTCTCCGGCCAGATGGTGGCCGCCATTCTGTACAACGCATTTTGGATTGCGCTGATATTCGGCATGTTGCGCCGGATCGGCGGCTCGTTTGTATTCGCCGCGCTGGTGACCGCGATCTTTCTGTTTGTGGTCGCGCGGCAGAACTTTCAATTTTTTACGGGGATGTGGTTCCCCGAACTGTATTTCTTCCCATTCGCCGCCATGCTGATCGCGGCCTCGCGTTTCGCCAATGGCAGGACGGATATGCTGCCTGCCCTGGCCTTGAGCGCGGGGTTTTTAATCAATGGTCACGTCTCGTTTGTGGCGACGCTGGGCATCATTTTCTTGCTGTCGCTAGGTTATAACCGGGCCAATTTCGGCGGCGGGTCCGGCGCCAGCGCGCGCTATGTTCTCGGTGCACCGTACTGGTCCCGCAACCAGTCTCGTGTGACGGGCGCCTTGATTCTGCTTGCGCTATTTTTCCTGCCTTTGCTGGTCGAGACAGTGCGGCATTTCCCCGGACCCATCGCGCAGTATCTCGCGGTGGGCCGAGGGCATCACGCCAACCGCATGGTGCAGGCCTATCGTTACACCGCCCAATACTGGGGCGGTACGCGCCAGTGTGCGCTCGGTATGGTGCTGCTGATCGCGGCCTTTGTCCTGAGTGCCCGTTTTGCGTCTCGTCCATTTATCCAGAATCTGCGGGCCGTCTGGGCAGTGCTGCTTGCCGCCAGTGTGGCGATGCTGTTCTATGCCAAGGCCGGCGTCGATATGCTGGACCAGGAATACATCGGATACTTCTACTACGCGGTCCCCGCCTTTGCCATGGCCACCGGTTCAGGCTGCCTCTATGACGCTCTGGCCGGTACATGGAAAGCCCCGCTGGCGCTTGTGGTGGCGCTCGGCCTGTGCGTGCCAACATATCTCAAGCTTGAGCACAATCCGACTTACGCGGATCTCTACACGCAACCGCAAATCGCGGGTCTGTATCAAGCATTGGCCAAGGTTCAAGCGCCAGGGCAGCGCCTGGTGTTGGACCTCGATAATAGTACCGACTGGGGCGATACTTGGTCGACCATCCTCGGCGTCGAGCACTATGCTCACCGTCAAGGCGTCGACCTGTTATGCGTCAACCGGAATTGGCATATTTCTTTTACCGTTTGGGCGCGTTGTACCCCAACCGAACTGGCCAACAATACGCGGCTGGTAGTGACACAATCGGGCTTGCAAACCGGTGGCGCATGGGCGCCTCTGGTCGATGCCTCGGGTCTTGCTTTTTATCGCTATCCGGTTCTGATCGACCACAGCGGCGATTTTTCCGTGCAGGGTCACTCGCATTTGTACGGGGCGTTTTTTCTGGGTGACGGATGGTCTGGCGCAGAAAGTGAATTTGTCTGGATGCAGCAGACCGAGGCGCATTTGACCTTGGCTTTGGGCAAGGGCTATACGGGGACTGTCATCCTGGATCTGTCGGCCTTCCTGCCGCATCCGGATTCGGTGCAGAAGGTCTCGATTTCGGTCAATGATGGGCCCGCCGTATCGGCGCAATTCGATGCCGGCTCGAAGCGCCAAAAATTGACCCTGGCGCTTGAACATCTACCCGGTGATGTGGCCGATATCAAGCTCGTCGATCACGATCTGATTTCGCCCAAAGCGGCCGGCCTCTCGGATGATCCGCGCACCTTGGGCGTTGCGCTTTATGGTTTCGAGATGCGGGCAAAGTAAGCCCCGGCCCGTATCAGGTGTGATGCGCGCGCCTCATGTCGGCTGGCTGAGCGGGCCTAAGTGAGCCTGCTGAGTGGGCCTGAGCGGGCTCAAGCCGACCTAAGCCGGCAGAGCGGTGATCACAGGCTGCCCCGTATGTGCCGCGATGGCGCTGAAATAGCGCCGCAGCACGACCTTCTCATCGAACGCCGACTCGACCTTGGCGCGGCCTGCGCGCGCCATCTCGGCACGTTGTTGCATCGACATTTCGATCACACGCAACATCTTGGCAGCCAGATCTTCGGCATCGCGGACTTCGCACAGCAGGCCGGTGACACCGTCCTCGACCACATCGCGGCACCCCGGAACGCGGGTGGCAACAATCGGGCGGCCCAATGCCGACGCTTCGAGCAAGGTGCGCGGCATCCCTTCCCGATACGAAGGCAGCACCACGCAATCGGCGTCGCGCAGATAGGGACGGACATCATCGGTTTCCCCCAGCCATTCAAGGGTGCCGGACGCAACCCAGTCCTCGATGTCGGCTAAGGGAATCGCGCTGGGGTTGGCGACCCCGGCCGGCCCGAGCAGACGAAAGCGCGCTTGCGGATAGCGCGCCTTGACGATGCGCGCGGCGGCCGCGTATTCGCCCACGCCCTTATCCCATAGCAAGCGGCCTACCAGCAGAAAATCGAAGTGGGCCCGGTCGGCCGCCAACGGCGTGAACGGAAACGCATCGAGATCGATGCCTTCGCCAGGCAGCAGGGCGGCGCGCTCGGGGTGCGTGAGCAACTCCGCGTCGAGAAAGGTCTGCTCGTCGTCCGGATTAAGAAACCAGACTTCGCGCGGAAAACGAAAGGCCAGTCGATACAGTTGTTTGGCCACGCGCGCGGCCAGGCTGTGTTGGATAAACACATAACCCAGTCCGGTGGTGACAGCGATCGATTTGATCCCCGCCAAGGCGGCAGCGAAAGTGCCGAAGATATTCGGTTTGATGGTGTAGTGAAACACCAGATCCGGTTGCAGGCGGCGATAGTGACGCCACAAGGTCCATACCGTTTTCAGATCGGACAGCGGATTGGTGCCCTTGGATTCGATCGGCACATCGACATAGGTCACGCCCATTGCCAGCAACTGGTCCACGGTGCGATCGGTCGGAGCCAGCACGGTGACGCGTACGCCACTGGCGACCAGGGCGCGGATCAGGCCGGGACGGTAGGTGTACATCGCCCACGCCGTATTGCAGACGAGGCAGATGTGCAGCGGACGCTTGGACGGAGTCATCGAATGGTGTTCAGCAGCATGAATAGGGGTGATATCAGGGTGCAAGCTTGCCCGCAGGAACGGAAACGCGGCGGCGCGCATCGACTGAGCCCAAGCCGGAGGCGGTCGAGGACGACGCAGCGTGGTGTGCGCCCACCGAACCTGCGCCCAGGCATGGATAGCCGGCTGTTGAACCTAAACCGCGATGATAGCGGATGTCGACCTGCTTGACGTCCCTGTGCTGTGCGTGGGGCCTATCCAGAAGGTAGAGAGCTTGGGTTGCGTCACGGGTATCTGTCGGAGAAATCAGACCATTCTCGTATGACGGTATGAGGATTGCCGCTAACGTCATGCAAAATTGAACGTGGCTTGCGACTGCACCTCGCTTAGAATCGAGGCGTGGGTGCGACCGCCATCTATATAAATGGGGCCGGCACCCATTTGTTTGCCGCCTTGAGGGCGGCGCTGACACCTGAAATTAAGCATCCAGGAACACACCGTGCAGATGCATGCTTTATCGAATACGCTATGAATGGTGTCATGAGTGTGCGGATATCCCCTCCGCCGGCCGTGTCAGATGAGGCTCCCCACGTTTGTCGTACCACCCCGCTCGCGCGTCGCATCGGCGCCGGCATGGCGCGCGTGCGGCGCCTGTGCGGGGCCCCCCTGGGGCCTGCAGTGTGCGGTTTGCTGCTGTATGTCTGCGCGCCCCTGTCTGGTTGGGCCGACCCTATCATCTGGCTGGGCCACGATGCGCCGCCCGCCGATATTGCTTTTGGGCCCGATCAAGGGCAGGGCTACGGCGATGCCTTGATCGATGCGACCCTGCACGCCTTGAGCCGGTACGAGATCCGCAGGCAGGAGGTGCCGGTGGTGCGAGAGGTGCAATTGATGGTGCAGGGGCCGGCCGACTGCAGCCGTGATCTGATGCGCACCAGCGATCGGGAAGATGCACTGCGTTTCACCGCTCCCTTCGGCTATGTGTTGCCGGTGGGGCTGATCATACGGACAAGCGATCAGGCGCGCATCGCACCCTATCTGACCGATGCACAGACGGTCAGTCTGCGCGCGCTGATGCGGGGCGGCGGATTCGTGCTGGGTTTGGCGCAGCGTCGTCATTACGGCAACACCATCGATCCGGTGATTGCCTCGGCACAAGCCGCAGCGCCGAATCGCATGATATCGGTGTATGAGGACAACGGTACCGATACGCTGGTGAAAATGCTGGGCGCTCATCATATCGATGCCGTGCTGGCGTATCCATCCGAAGCGTATTACCTGGCACGCCGGACTCAAGCGCCCGATCAGTATCATGCCTACGCATTGACCGAAGCGCCGCCCTTGATTTCCACGCGTTTCAGTTGCACCCGCAACTCGGCCACCGACAGCGTATTTGCCGCGCTGGAAGCGCAGGCGCGTTCGGCACCCGTGCGCAACATTAATCAGAGCAATTACGAACGGTGGTTGCCGCCCAATTTGCTGCCGCTGTATCGGGAACGACTTAAGCACCCCGAGCTCAGCGCAAACTAAGGCGGCATCAGCCGCGCGTATCGATCCACTCGCGGGCCCAGAGGGTCGAGTAGTGCAGCGCTTCTTCCGCGCTCGGAAAATAATCGAGCGCATAGAACTGATACGGGGCCTCGTTGCCTTGCGTACGCGATCCTTCCAGCAACAGATTGGAGGAGAAGAATCCGTCGGCCAGACGATGGGCTGAAGCTTGTACCGCGTAACCGCGATAGTTGGAGCGCGCATGGGGCGCAGCACCGGTATGGGAATGATTTCGCATATGTCGTTTTTGTAGTTTTTTTGGTCGAACGCAAGCCACGCTGATCTTGAGCGTTGCAGGGCATTCAGTGGGAAACGAGCGGACACCCGTAACAACCGAGTAACAAACGAGCGGCGTCTTTGAAGGGAAGATCGGGGGAGATCGAAGCGCGTCGATGAACTGCGCTGGTATACCGCAAAGTACCGCATATGTACCGCTAACGCGCCCGGCACGCAGATGCGTCGTCGGGCGCGACTTACTCTATTACAGCGCCTTGATGTTGGCCGCTTGCAGACCCTTGGGGCCGCGCTTGGTTTCGTAGCTTACCTTTTGGTTTTCGGCCAGCGTCTTGAAACCTTCGCCGGTGATTTCGGAGAAGTGAGCGAACAGATCGTCACCACCCGCATCCGGGGTAATGAAGCCAAAGCCCTTGCTGTCGTTGAACCACTTGACGGTACCAGTATCCATGATAAATCCATTGAAAATATAAGAAACGCCTGCTCAGTGCAGGAAATTTGGAAGCATCAAGGAGGGAGTGGACAACGAATTCCGCGTGAAACGGCGGATAACTGATGAGCAGCAATCGGACTTCTTGAGAACTTCTGAGGCGACGATACGCGGTACTGGGGGCGCAGTCAAGCGATATTACTTAAAAGAACGAAATACCGGATGGCAGGCCCATGGCCTTGCGCCTGCCATCCCCGATCTTATTCGCCTGCGCCATCGATCTGATATTTCACATCCCAATTCAGTCCCAGGGACTGAAAAAAGTCTCCCACCGCCGGAATCCAGATGCCGCGCCCGTTCTTGCTGGCAAACATGCGGTGCGAGTCGCCGTCGGGGAAGACGCCGAAATCGATCAGCTTGGCGTTTGGATTGCCAGCGTGATACGCCTCGAAAAACTGATGCGCCAGTGTGCCATCGCCCCAAAACGAGTCGTTGTCGCCATACATGAACAAGGCCGGCACGGTGGATTTGGCCCCATAGCTGCGGAACGCCTCGAGATCCGATGACTCCCAGTTCGCGCAGTTGGTCATGCGCTCGCCGCCAACCAAATTGACGATGCCGAGCACGCCAGGCATGTTGCGCACGCCGAACGCGGCCGTGGTGATGCCGCCTTGCGACTGTCCGATCACGACGATGTGGGCGGGATCGACGTACGGCAAGGTCTTGGCATAGTTGATTGCCACCGCGATATCGTCGGCGCGGGTACGGCCCAGTCCATCCAGTCCACAGCCCTGCACATACTGGCCGCCGGAAGTGCCGAAGCCCTGGCGTACCGGCAGTATCACCACATAGCCGCGCTTTACGAATTCCAACGACTGGCGGTAATACTTGTTGTCCTGTTGGAACGCGGGGTTGCCGGGCGCCTTGCCATGGTTGATCACCACCAGCGGAAAAGGCCCGTCGCCAGGTGGCTTGTACAGATATGCAGTCAATGTGACGCCGAACAGGCCCGTGCTCTTGGGGATCTTTACCGCTTCGTCGTGCACTTCGACCGCCCGCACCGGCGCGCAGATGGTCGACAGTAGGGCGCAGACGGCGAGAGACAGCACAACAACACGTATCGAGATCATCGGCGTTCGCCTATCAGGGGGGGATTTGCCCCCCTGGATTGTAGCGATTCCGCTGTGCGGCGCCAGTGTCATGTCGGTATGGTGGATCTTGCGCCGCCAGCACTCAATGCGCGTGGGCGCCGCCCGCCTGAGCCATGGTATCCAGCTCGGCGCGCACCGCGTCGCTCAGACGTAACTGCGAGGCCTGCAGGTTTTCCTGCAGATGCGCGAGCGACCCCGTGCCCGGAATCAGCAGGATATGCGGCGCGCGATGCAGCAGCCAGGCCAGCGCGACCTGCATCGGGCTTGCCGCCAGACTTTGCGCGATACGCGACAGCGTCGTCGATTGGATCGGCGTAAAGCCGCCCAAGGGGAAGAACGGGACGTAGGCGATACCTTGCGCGGCCAGTGCATCGATCAAGGCGTCGTCGCTGCGCTCGACCAGGTTGTAGTGGTTCTGCACGCAGACGATCTCGGTGATGCGCTGTGCCTCGGCGATCTGCGCGGCCGACACATTGCTCAGACCGATATGGCGCACCAGTCCGCGTTGCTGCAGTTCAGCCAGCGCCACCACCTGCTGTTCGATCGAGCCTGGGCCCGGGCTGTGGATGTGGCCCATGATGCGCATATTGACGACATCGAGCACATCCAGACCCAGGTTGCGCAGATTGTCGTGCACGGCGCGCTCGATATCGACGGCTTCGATCGCCGGCAGCCAGGACGCATCGGCGCCGCGCACCGCGCCCACCTTGGTCACGATCAGCAGATCGTCGCGGTAGGGATGCAAAGCTTCGCGAATGATCTGATTGGTCACATGGGGGCCATAAAAATCGCTGGTGTCGATGTGATTGACGCCGGCGGCCACGGCGGCACGCAGCACCGCCACCGCGGCGGCGCGATCCTTGGGCGGACCGAACACGCCGGGGCCGGCCAGTTGCATCGCGCCATAACCGAGGCGGGATACCGTGCGGCCGGCAAAGTGGAAAGTCGGGGCGGGGGTCGGGTTTGACATGGTGTGGGCGCCTTGCAATGAGGGTTTCGATGAGCGTCAGTATGGCGAGATTGATTTGTTAAATAAACAGGCTTAAATTGCACAAGCTGTTTAATAAATTGAACAATCGCCATGGAACTGAACGATCTCTCCGCCTTTGTCTCGGTCGCCCGCGCCGGTGGTTTTCGCGACGCCGCGCGGCGTAGCGGCGTGTCCGCCTCCAGCCTCAGCATTGCGGTGCGCCGGCTCGAAACCCAGCTCGGCATGCGTTTGCTCAACCGCACCACGCGCAGCGTGGCGCCGACCGAAGCCGGCCAACGCCTGATCGAAAAATTGACGCCACTGTTCAGCGAGATGGAAGCCGCACTGGATGTGCTCAATGGTTTGCGCGACAAGCCGTCCGGCACGCTCAAACTGAACGTGCCGTCGAGTGCCGCGCGCATCGTGCTGGCCCCCATCCTGCCGGCCTTTCTGCGCGCTTATCCGGATATCTGCGTCGAAGTGGTGGTCGAGGACGGCTTTGTCGATGTACTGGCCATCGGTTGCGATGCGGGCATCCGGTACGATGAAAGACTGGAGCAGGACATGATCGCGATCCCGATCGGTCCGCGTGTGCAACGCTTTGCCACCGCCGCCGCGCCCAGCTATCTGGATCAGCATGGCCGGCCCGAGCATCCGCGCGAACTACTGCATCATGCCTGCTTGCGTGGCCAATTCTCGGGTGGCGCCAAGCCAACCTGGGATTTCGAGCGCGAGGGCGAAGTGGTGCGCCTCGATCCAACCGGGCCGCTGCTGGTCAGACCGGGGGCGGCGATGGATCTGGCGGTCAGCACCGCGGTGGCCGGCATGGGCGTGATCCATTTGTTCGAAGGCATGCTGCAAGCCCATCTCGATAGCGGCGCGTTGGAGCCTATCCTTGAGCCGTGGTGGCAGCGGTTCTCGGGACCGTTTTTGTACTATCCGGGCCGGCGCCATGTGCCGGGGCCGTTACGCGCGTTTATCGAGTTTTTGAAGCAAGGCGCGCCGGGCAATGAGCCCGTCCCGGCGCATGCCCGCGTATCGCGCTAGGGTGTCGACTTACCCCGCCAGCAAACTACCGTAGCGCGCCAGATCGACATTACCGCCGCTGATGATCACACCGACCCGTTTGCCGTGTAGTTGCGATGCCATGTCGCGCGCTGCGGCGTAGCCGAGACAACCGGTGGGCTCGACGACCATTTTCATGCGCTCGGCGAAAAAGCGCATACAGGCGATCAGTTGATCATCGCTCACCGTCAGGATGTCGTCGACATCGCGCCGAATGATGGCGAAAGTCAGATGACCCAGCGACGGCGTTTGCGCGCCGTCGGCGATGGTCTTTGGCGTCTCGATCTGCACCAGGCTGCCGGATCGGAACGATTGCTGACCATCGTTGCCGGCTTCCGGCTCCACCCCATACACCTTGCAGTCCGGCGCCAGTGCGCGCGCCGCGAGCGCTGATCCGGACAGCAAGCCGCCGCCGCCGAGACACACGAACAAGGCGTCGAGCGGACCGACCTCTTCGATCAGTTCCTTGGCGGCGGTGCCTTGTCCGGCGATCACATCCGCGTGGTCGTAGGGTGGAATCAGGGTCAAGCCGTGCTCTTGCGCCAGCTTGCGGCCGATGGCTTCACGGTCTTCGGTGTAGCGATCGTAGATCACCACTTTGCCGCCATAGCCTTGTGTCGCGGCGACTTTGGCGGCAGGCGCATCGTGCGGCATCACGATGGTGGCGGGTATGCC